>Ga0308024_1000778_pt1 | contig 12258 bp, 25 predicted proteins | sample Neamet420_FD_201295 | JGI IMG/M metagenome (GOLD analysis project Ga0308024, IMG submission 201295) | Marine microbial communities from water near the shore, Antarctic Ocean - #420 | ecosystem: Environmental > Aquatic > Marine > Unclassified | place: Southern Ocean | collected 2014-10-03
AGGAGCAGACGTAAACGTAAGTGTCGTCCCCGATACGCTGTACGCGACCGTCGGGTCTTGAACCACGTTCTCTACAACAACTCGAACATCGTTAGTCACAGTGGGCTGGGAGAGTGTAAATGCAGTCGCGGAACCAGTACCGTTGAAGCTGTCCTTAACGGTGTTAGTATACGCCTCCGCAGGTATGTTTCCGATATATGCCATTAGGTGATCTCCAGAATGCTCATCACTACGTCAACAGAAGAAGCTGCGCTTGACTTAACCTTAACACTATCCGCCGTCTCAAGCACTACCTTTTGATCGCCACCGACAATAACAATCGAACCACCGCTCGGAACCGGAGCATCCTTAATCAAATGCGTGTCGTTCGATCCGTCGTTCACCGTCGCCGTAATCAAAACCTGAGAGGCCGTGACATTAGCCACCGCCAAACCAATGACCGTAGTCGCCGTGGAACTAGGTACTGTGTAGCTGCCCACCGAAGTAAGCGAGGTGCCTACCGCCCGTGAAAGTTTTCTTTTAAACGTATTCGCCATGCTGTGTTACCCCAATGCAATCGCTAGTGCCACTGCCGTGCCAGCAGGGTCTACTTGTAAATTTGTTTGAGCGCCTGCAACATTTGAAGCACCCGTGCCGCCATCCGCTACAGCCAGATCAGTAATACCTGTTACCGAACCACCCGTGATGTTGACAGAAGACATGGCCAAGTTAGCCGTGAAATCAAAAACCGCAGACCCCGAGCCAATCCCATCTGTGTAGATTAGCTTCGTATCGCCGTTCGCTACAGTAACATTAGCCCCAGAGCCCTGCGTAAAGATCGCGGACTGACCCGAGTTGTTGTAAACCATGTACGTTTTTTGCGCATCATTTGGCGCAACCGTGATGGTGTTAGTCCCAGAAGGCGAACCCGCCAGAACCAAAACCTTGTACATCCCGTCAGACAAAACTCCGTCCGTCGTGGTCAATGTATGGGTTGTGCCAGAAAGAGTAATCGTCCCGACGCCCGTTAGAACGCGGTCAACAATCTGAAGGTTGAGGTTCGTTGTATCACCCCAAGCACCCGACTGCTCACCAGTGGCGATAAGCTCAATGCCGTTAGCTGTTGTATATGTACTAGGCATTTATTTCTCCTATGCCGCTATGTCAGTCCACCCAGGTGATTGCGAAGGTTCAACCTCGTTCCACCCTGGTGTTTGTGACGGTGCGATACCATTCCAGTTCGGGTTCTGATTGGGATCTATTTGACTCCAAACGAACACGGTTCCTAGTTCGGCTGTAGCAGATACCCCCGTCACAGAGATATTCGCTTCGGCAATTACCGTGACAGTACCAACATTTCCGGTACTTTCCAAGCCTGTTACTGGAACAATGACTCGAATGCCGACGTCTACGTCGCCAAGTTCGCCTGTAGCAGCGATACCCGTAAGCAAAACTACCGCGTCTGAGGTGACAACTACATCGCCAATTTCGCCTGTGGCAGCAACTCCAATAGGTAGAACTACCGCTTCAGCAACTATTGACACAGAGCCAACATTTCCGGTAGCAGCAATACCCGTAACAGGAACATCAGAAGCCGCCGTAACAATAACAGCCCCTACTTCTCCTGTACCAGATTCACCCGTTACCGAGGCTATCGCGTCGGCAGTTACAACCACGGTTCCTATCTCGCCAAGAGCCTCTTCCTCTTGAACGATGACATGTACGGAGTTTGCTACTACAGTTACAGAACCAACACCGCCCGTAGCGGCAACGCCCGTTGGGACAACAACCGCCTCGGCAACAACTGCAACAGAACCAACACCGCCCGTAGCGGCAAGCCCTGTAACACCTACATCCGCATTAGCCTGTACTACAACAGAACCGACACCGCCTGTGGCAGCGATCCCTGTTATCGGAACATTAGCTTCAGCGACGACAACAACAGAACCGAGCGTACCTGTAGCGGCCACTCCCGTAACAGTAACCGGAATAGCAGCGTCCCAAGGGCCTTGGGACCATGTACCTCTACCCCATCCGGTTATTGCGGCCATAAGGAGTTACCTCTTAGGCAATACGGATGATAGCGTTTGTTGCGTCGGCTGTTGGGAACTGAATAGTGAAATCACCGTTGGTCGAAGTCTTGTCCGAACCAAACGCCAAGATAACAACAGCATCCGTTGTGCCTGTGCCGCCACCCGTCTGGGTGTTGTAGATCATCGCGCCGTTCGCAGTGATTGTAGACGACGAAAACGTAAGGTCGTTAAAATCAGTGAACGCTGTGGTGCCGGAAGATGTCGGAGTGACGTTAACCAACGTACCGCCGCCAGCAGTGTAGCCAGTGCCAGACACCTCGTTTGCGGTCGAGTAATCCGTTGTGGCCGCACTCAAAGTTGCGCTGCTTGTGAAGAGCGCCAGCTTGTAAGCGTCGGCCCCGTTAGTGAAATCGTGCTTGCCTTCAAGTAGTTCTTTCTTGAAGGACGTACACATTGCTTGTGTGATCGCCATTTAAAGTCTCCTTATCGCGTCAGCTAGTTCAGGGTGCCCTGCATCATTGAGGGCATTATACACAGTTGTGCGGTCGCTGCGAATAGCTTCTCGCATATAAAAAGCGACGACCTTCTCCATGTGCTTTTGAAACGCCTTCGCCTGATCTCGTATCGCAGGGTGCGCTTTGTCAGAAACGCTGATCAGTTTTTCAACACAGCGTTCCGCAACTTCGTCCGGAGTAAACCCTCTGTTCTCAGTAGTCTTCACAACCATGAAAGGGGTCTCAGGGACACTTACATCTAACTTAAACATTACTGCTTTGGCCTTATAACTTTGCCAACCCGATACTCTTGGGTGGTCTCTTTAGCTTCGCCCAACATCTTCAAGCCTATCATCGACTCGTTAAACCGTTGATTGTACTGCTGCATCACATCAGGTTCGCCCTTCATAAAGATGTAGGCCTCAACCAATGCGCCGTACAGCAATGCTAACTCACCGTTCTGACTAATCCAAGTGGTTCCGTTAGCGGCCCCTGCCGTGATACTAGCCGGGCGGTACAGATAGTGTAACTCCACAACGTAGTTAACATCTGGCGTGGGACCAACAAGGAAGTTGGATACGTCAAACTGAGAGTAGTACTTCGGAACACCTTGTGTTGCAGTGTTCGGGTTATACATCTGTACGAAAGAAACGTCTTTGTACTCGATGAACTCTCGAGATCCGTTCAAAGTGTAGCTTAAAGAGAACGGGGCCAAGAAGTCGCTCGGGCAGTTCAAGTACGGATTAGCCCCTGTCAGCGTAGCCGTCTGGTTTCTACGGAACAGGTCCAGCTGCACATTCTTCAGAATGCGCTCTTCAGAAGCACGGATGAACAAAGGCAGGTTGTTCACAAACGTGGTCTCTGTGTTCTCAGTGTAGTCTTGGATAGCCTGCTTTAGCTGATCGTATGTAAAACTCATGTCGTCACCACCACTACTGTTCCCACGGAACCTGTCGCAACAAGATTGTCCGCAGGGGACAGGCCAGGTTGCGCATTAAAACCGACGGGGTTCCAGCCCCATTGAATAGCCCGCTGCTCGGCAAGACCAGATTCGGGCCGAGGGTTTCGAAGGGCCTGCGGATCAGGGCCAACCTTGGGGGGATACAGTTGAGGATGTTTCGGCTCATACTCGTCAGGGCCAACCTTGGCTCCTGTCCACTCGACCTTCATCTCACGCAGACGGTAACGCCGTCCAGAGCGATCTGATATTCCCCAAGCATGTTTTCCACTAGCGTATGACATTAGACCCTCAAGTAACGAATGCTAGGCTGAAGTTTCAAAGGAGTTCGACCTTCGTCTTCGTCCGCCGCACGTTGGAACTCTTCTTCGTAGATGGACTTCAGGATCTGAATGCGCTCGGGAGCCCGCTTCACCGCAAGGTAGTAAGCTAAACCTGCTGCCATACACGGGTAAAACCGGAACGGCAGGTCCGTTGTGTTCACCATGGAGTCCGCGTCTTCGATTCTGCGGACGTAGTAATAGATCAGTTGATCCGTGGAGTTCTCTGGGACAGCCCACAGGTTGATGACAGGCTCAATCTGCCTGTCTAACCAGTACTGGCTTGTGCGGCCCTGAGTTGTTTTGTTCGGGAGCGTTGCATAGTCCCCACGACTAATGCGCTCAACCTCGTAGTCAGTGTTGTTGCGGCGAAGAACTACGTCCAACAAATCGACGACATCAGACTGCAAAGTCTGTTGTGATTGCCCCTGCGTCAAGGTGATCGTCGCCTGCTTCACAGTCCACAGATTTAACCCGCGGTTAGCCCAGTCAGCGAACATCAAGTTCATAGACCGACGTGCCGTCTTAGCGTCGTAGCCCGTGCGGACTTCTAGCCCACACCGCTCATACGCTTCCTCGATGATCTCACCGACGTCGAGGTTAAAGTCTCTTGATCCTGATGTTGTCATTCTATCAGCCCATCTTTGTGTCGCGTATACCGCGCCCAGCCATTACGCAGCCACCGTTCTTGTATCGCACCATACCACCATTCTTCTTGCCTTGCGAATCCTTTATCGCTTTAGCCGTAGGGGCACCTTCATCGCTGGGGCTACGCATGCGCTCTCCGCTGCCGCCCTCAATGCGTTTTCTTTTCTTTTCGATATTGTCCCATAGTCCTGGTTTGCCCATTTTACTCGTCCCTTCTGGAGGCTTGGAAACTTGGAACGCTGTTTGTCCCCTTGATATCGTCATAGTGGTTGGCCCTTCTAACTAAAAAATCTTGCCACATAGGCTTGATCATCTCGTAGTTCTCTTCAACCCTATACGAAACAACAGCAACTTCCGCCTTCATTTCAGACACCTGTAGCGCACCCCAGCTTAACACGCCGAGAGACACGACGGAAATAATATGCTGAAAGTCGATTTTCATTTCGTCACCATGCCTTACAAGACCAGTACTTGGCCTTTAGTTTGTCTAACGTACCTTTGTCACAACCATGACGAGCCCTAAACGACTTGCGACGTTTAGGGTTGTCTTTTTTGATGGTCATGTTGGCATCGCCAAAACGAACGATCTTTTCTTTGCCTTTATCGCAAGCCTTTACAACAGACTTCTTGCCGCCAGAGATCTGGCGCTTCGGTACGTTGCACTTCATCTTTGACTTGTCGATCTTAGCCATGAGTTTTCCTACGCTAGGAGAAACGTTAGCTCAGTCCCCGAGCCCGTAAGCGCAGAAATGTAGACCCCCGAGGTAAACAACATCCCATTCGCAGGGATGTAGACCTCGTTCATGCCTGTGGGAAACTTTTGCGTCAGCATCGTCGCCCCTCCGTTACCGTTGGTAAGAGTGAACGATCCCGCTGCAGTCGCGTAGATGTTTACGGCAAACATTCGAGATCTGGACGGCCCTATAAGGGCCGCCGCCGCACCTTGCGGATGAGTATACGCATTTATGTCTGAGCCTGCCATAACAGAGCCCTCCTACGTTAAAAGATTAAGCAACGAGGTTATTGTTCTGCTGGTACAGCACAGTTGCGCGGATTTCGCCGTTACTGGTTGCTCCGGTAGAAGTCCAAGTTAAGCGCATGTCTTTATTGCCAACATCGGCCCAGATCAACGCTCCGCCAGCTTCTGTTGTTGGGTACTTACGACCCGCGCCCGAAGCCACTGAGATTGAGAAACTGTTTAATAGGGTGGCGTTACCACCTTCGGTATCGCCAATGCTGAAGACACAAGTTGCTCCTACCATAACACCGGGAACGTCAATAACGATATCAACGATCTGGGAGTTTGCCGGGATAACAACGGTAGTTGTGTTTGCGGCAGACGCGCCGCCGTCTAAGTCAACACCTGTTGAGAACGTCTGAGCCATAACAACTTGACCCACGTTGGCAACATTAGTGCCTACAGTAGTGCCTGTTGTATCTTTGATTGTGCCAGCCCGAATTGGGCCAGAAAAAGTCGTATTAGCCATGTGAGTCTCCTGTCGTGGCAAATGTCAGCCGCATCAGGCGACTGTCAGGGAATAACTCTATTGTTACACGAGGTCTAAACAAAAAGAAAGAGGCGATCCGAAGACCGCCTCTGACTGTAGTACTGGTTCGAGACTTACGCCCCTGGTGAACCGAACACTGTACGTGGGTCGCTAAAGCCGAAGCTGTAACGCTCACGCGCTTTGAAGCGCATGTTACCCGTGTCGAAGTCAGCTTCCATGTTGGTGGAAAGCGCAGAACGCTCAAAATGGACGAAGCCGCGAGGCGCGTCTGTTTTGATGAAGAACGCATCTGGGTCAGTGAGGAAGTCGTTGACGGCGTAGCCATCAGGCAACATGCCCATTGAACGGATTGCGTTCGTGTCGTTGTCCGCTGTGCCAACACGCAAGTTGGAAACCATCAAACGCTCTGCAATAAATTGCAGTTGACGTGGGATGACCAGCTTCATGCCGCGCAATGCGACTTTCAGACCACGTTCGTCAACAAAACCAGCGATGTTGATAAGAGCGTCTTCCAAAGAAGTTTCGTTCAAATCAGCAGCTACTGCTGGAGTGTTTGCGAAAGCGCCACCGTTTGTAAGCGGGTGGTTAGTTGCGCAAAGAGCAACACCGTCACCGCCAGCAGTTGCACCGCCAGCGAACGCATTGTTCAATACAGACGCAGCTTTGACCTGCTTAGAGTGAGCCATTGAGCGAGCGAGGGCGCGTGTGTAACGGCTGCCGAGGCGGTCGTACAAGTTGTCCTCGATTGCTTCCTCAGTAATTGAGAACGCAAGCGCAACGGTTTCGTGGTTGTAACGAGCTGTGTATGCTTCGTTAGCGTCGTCGAAGTTAATTGCAGAACCTTCAGATTTTGTAGGTGCTGCGCCGAACCCGGATAGCATAACTTCTTCTTCAAACGCGCGGTCTGAAGATTCGGTTGTAAAGATCTCAGCGTGTTGGTTTTCGTACTTGTTGTACTCCATACCGAACAGCGCGTTGAGGCCTGGTTCTAGCTCTTTAGCCAGTTGTGCGCGTGAAATAGCCATGTGTTAGACCTCCTTAAACGCCAGTGGACGAAACAGTACCCGCTGCAATCCCGCCATTGGCAGAGTTGAACGATGTATTGAGACGTACGATGAGTGGGATACCAGCGACCGTGAAGTCTGAATTATCAGGGTCGTCTTGGACACCAATAACACGTAGCTGAAGAGCAGCAGTGGCAGCAGAAGTATTCAAGTCTGCGGATGCAGAAGAGATACCAGTGGTGTCATTGCCCGCAGTGGCAGTTGCCATCGCGATGTTCTTAAAGACCATCGCACGAACTTCCGCTTCAGTGTTCGCTGCACCAACGACATTAGATGTCGCAACAGTGAACGTCTGCATTGGATTGTCGTAAACGAAGGCTTTAACTGGGTAGTTTGTGTCTGCACCAGCAGCAGTACCCTGCCATGATGGAGCCCAGATAGTTTTACCATCTGATGCGCGGACGTATTCAACGCCCCAGAAAACACCCAAGAACGCTACGTTACCACCAGCAGCAGCTTGCGCCACAGAGATAGTACCACCCGCAGTTGGGATTACAGGAGAACCCTGATACATTTTTGTATTGTTGTTTGACGCAATACGATACTCGGTAGCACCCGTAGTATTCGCACCTTGTCCAACAATACCGATGGGGCGTAGCCCAAAGGATCCGTTAGAATTTGCCATAATAGCACCTCATATAATTTAATCGGAGTCTCGTCTTGAGCCTCCAAACGATACGCGACTTTGCCGACTATTACTAATCGGCATGGAAGGATGTTGTTCCTTCATAAGGTCCTGATCTACAGCAGTCATCTGTTCGCGGGTTCTGCCCCCGTAGTATTCAGTTCGTTCTGCTACTGTTTCGAGCGGGATACGGCACAGCATCAGTCCACCTTGGCCAATGATTCCCTCGTAACGACCTTCGTCGATAGTCGGTGCCTCATAGTTTGGATACTCATCTTTCCGGACAGGTTCCCATCCTTCACGCAACTTAGAGGTGACATTCATCTTGTCCTCTTCGCCACGCATTGCGATTCGAATCCAGCGATGCACAAAGCCATCTGGGGCATTTGGTGCGGCTAGGTAACTGGGCGGTGCCCATGGTTTACGGCGCGTTTCTGATTCGCGGTTTTCGCTTGCGCGAGCTTTTCTATCGGTCATAGTCTTAATCCTTCACATATTTTGCATATTCTTCAAGCGGTACGTTTAGACGTTTTGCCATCGCAATCTGTGATGGTGATAACTTCACCGACCTGCGCCCTGATTTTGCTGTACTGCGGGTAGCTGAAGCGCCAGCAGGTGCGACCTGTGCTCCGCCCGATTTTTTCGCAGGTTGGAATTTACTTGGAAACTCCGAACGCATGCGTTTGTCAACCTCACTGTAATACTCATCACTGGCTGGGTCAAACCCTTCTTCTTCTACCAATTTGCGATGAATACCAAAGGAGGCGTAAGTCATAACCTCGTCTGAACCAAACCACTCGTTCTTATCAGCCCACTCTTGAGCTCGAGGGTCAGGTTTAGCGGCCTTTGGCTGCGGGGCAGCTTCGGGCTGTTGTATCTGCTGCGGAGCAGGCTCTTGCTCCTCTACAGTCAAGCGATGCTTGGCTGCGCGGACACGCTCCTGCATAAGCGTCATCTGAGACAACTGCTCTTGAGCAGCGAACATTGCGTCACTGTCGCCCGAGTCATAGGCCTCACGGTACTGCTGTTTTACCGCAGCGACCTGACCTTTAATACGGGACTCTTCAGAGTTGACGTAGCCTTTGTCCAAGTTCTTAACTTGGCTCTTCAGCTTAGTGTTCTCGTCAAGAAGACGTTGAGCCATCGTAACCGCTTCTTCACGATCACGCTCTTCCTTACGGTACTTCTCCGTCAGTTTCTTAATCCGACCTTGGACCTTTTGGCTGTAGCTTTCTAGCTCGTCACCCTCCGGAGCAGGTTGGGCTTCAGCAGGTTGGGGCTCGGATGTTTCCTCAGATTCCACCTCGGCGTCGAGTTCAACCTCTACACCTGTGTCCTCTGTATCGAGTTGTTCTTCATTTTCTGCGGACATTGTCTTCTCCTAGACGTGCTTGATATCATCAGGCTCTAAGAGCGTGGCGATCACTTCGTCATCATTAATGATGCGAACTTCTCCACCGTCGATCTTAAAACGAGATCCGGAATACCGACCAATGCAAACCCACTGGCCCTCAGAACACCACGGCTCTGAGTCCGCTCCGAACTTACCGGGGTCTTTGTACGCCAAAGGCCCTAGCTTCAGAACGTATGCCACAACAGTGGCTACAGCTTCTCGGGATCTAACTTCATCAGGGATGTGGATGCCGCCCTGCGTCTTGCTCGTACCTTGGTACGGCATAACCAACAGTCGCCAACCAGTTGGCTGCGGAAGTCGGTCCATCAGGGATTTATCTAAAAGTGCGGGATCAAGTACTCGATCCGCGGCGGTGACATACGCGCTATTAATTGGAGACGACTCCGCTGGCGATTCAGCGGTTCGGTCCTTGTTAATTTTCTGCGCTACATGATCAGGAAGAAATAAGGTCTTCGACATCTTCAGCGTGGTTCTCCAGCAGGGCTTTAATTTCCTCACGAGCGTAGGCAAGGCCCCGTATCTCACCTACCATGAGCTTATAACTCTCCCAGTCTTTGGCAGCGTCATGTGCAAGAGCACTTGCAATATCTTGTTCGCGCTCTCGTAGTAGCTTATACATGTATGTTGCAACGTCAACAAGGTCCATTAAAGAATATCTCTCTTGGAGCCTTCAGCCATGCCCGTGATCGGACCGCCTTTGACCCAATCGTTACAAACGTGCTCGGAAGAACACACGAATTTGTAGATTTGGCAGTAGCCAAAATCTCCGGACTCATCACCGATGCAGTCCAGCATGTCTTCCGTTTGGTTGTATGCACCACAGTTTCCGCAGCACTCAGACAGCGCGGAGCCGCCGTCGTCTGTGGTATCATGGTAGTTGGCTTCGTCCTGCGCATACATCTTATTGACGTCGTTAACTTCTTCATCATGTGTTGCGATCGGGCAGCTAGAGCCGTTGTCATCCTCGTCCATCTTATCGACGGGGATTCCATCCGGCATTATGCTGATCATAATCGTAGGCATTAGTAGCACTTCCCGCGCTTTGGGTTGTCGCGTACATCACCGCGGCGAGCTTCCCCGCCATCCATGTAGCCCTGCTTGACCATGCCGCCGCCCATGTACTTCTTGGCATCACCACGAGTTTTTTGACCGAAAGAGCGGCCTGCTTGGGCAGCAGTTCCATATCGACTAAGGTTTTGACTATCATCGCCGTGTTTTTCTATAAGATCTCCTTTACTCACCCGGCTTTTTTTGTCAACTTTTTTTACATCTTTAAAAAACTGTTCGTCACGCCTGTGCTGGGCACTCATAGTTTTCTTTTCTCTTTCAGCTCCCGAGCCCGTCACATCCTTCATCACCTTGCCGCCGTCCTTGAACATCTGAGTGTCTTGCTCATAGATGTTCTTGCCGCTTGGGTGACGAGTACCCGCGCCACTACCTTTTGTACGCTCGTCCATGTTCTTGCCGCTTGGGTGACGAGTGCTACCCTCGTCGTACTTCGGACGCGCTTTGGGGCGTAATGATTTTTTTACTCCAGGCATGTCAGTCTCCTCGACTGTGAATTAAATAGTGACTGGGCTGTTAGATTCTACCAACGCAATCTGTCAAAAGGTTAAAGAAAACCCAGTCACAAGTTATTATAGCATTAGCTCGAAATGCGGTCCATCAATAAATGGACGACGGCCCTGAGAGCGGCGAAGGTCGATGTATGAGTTCATCGCTTCTTCCATCGTACCATCCCATTTGCGCATGTCATCGATCTGCCAAGCTGCACCCCAACGAATAGAAACGCCAACCATATCAGCGCCTTCCTTCATGGCATCGGCGAGATCATCATAAACATTTAACTGCCAAGATCCCTTCCCGCCAACATAAGCCATGAGATCTACGGCATGACCGACGAGGTGTTTGGACTTCATGGTCTGGGACGCACCCTTGGCCACAAGTTCCTTTTGCATCTCTAGCGTTCGCATGCCTTGGATTACACCGAAGTCAATCTTAGTTGCAGTGATAGCGTGTTTAACGACAGCAATTAAGCGTTCGTCTACACCCTCGAGCCGATCAAGGCTGCGCTGTGATAGCTTGTACGTCATTTCTTAAACCCCTTCATGGTCCTGATCCCGAAGCTCGCAGCTATGCTTGCATACATGGCCCACTGGAACCAGCTTGGTGCTTTTTCCAAGTTGGCAAAGCCCTCGGCCATATACGGCTGAAGGCCCGGAATAAAGCTGCCGATTACAATAGCAATGAAAGCTACAGTCCAAGCCTCGTCCTTCCAGCTATCTTTACTGGCCTCAATAGCTGATTGCTCCCAAGAGATTTCACCCGTGGCGATTTTCATCTTGGTCTCAGCTTCAGCCTTCTTAACAGCAGTCTTGCCGTCAATTACACTAGTTGCGAGGTTCGCAACGCTAGTTACTATTGCCCCAATCATTTACTTTCCTTCCCCATCCAGATGCCGAAACTTCCTGTGAAAGCCCCAGTTACGACGGATATTAGACCTGCCTGTGATACCGACAGGTCTGGTTGCGATAGCGCCCATTCTAGGCAGCGTATATACATAATGGTTGTCACCAGCATCATAAGACGCGGCAGAACTTTCCATTCATCTAGCCTTGTTGCCATCTTCTATACTCCTTGCGTACGCAATCGCGTACCTCTTGTGGTGCGTTATTATAACAACTTTTCCCTGTTTGTCATATACAACATAATTACCCCTCTTGTTTCGATATAACTTCAAAGCAATACGTCACCGTGTGTGAGTTGGTAATAAGCACCTTGGCGTCGTCCTGTGCTCTAGCGCACTCACTGCTAGACATGAACTGACCTAGCTCATAGTGCGTTACATTGTTGTTGATTATCTGAAACCAAACCAGAACCCACATCACCACTTCTCCCAGTATCGGCCAAGAAAATATATAAGTGCGCCGATACCACCAAGAGCAAGCAGGCCGCTCACAGCCAAAGTTATGGCTTCCATCATCTCTTCACGCTCTTTTTCTTTTTGTTTCTGCGCTGCTTTGCGGGCCCTACGCGCTTCGGCCTGCCAAGAAATCCAGCGGTCCCAAGTGCCCGGAGGTCCGTACAATCTGCACCAAGACTCCAGTTCACGCCGCTTTTCTTTAATGTCTTCAAGGGCTTGGAACTCTTCCCAATCACCCTCGGCCCCACCTGTTATAGCGGTAAGGGGGTTTTTCTTCTTACGTTCTACTGCG
>Ga0308024_1000789_pt1 | contig 12150 bp, 19 predicted proteins | sample Neamet420_FD_201295 | JGI IMG/M metagenome (GOLD analysis project Ga0308024, IMG submission 201295) | Marine microbial communities from water near the shore, Antarctic Ocean - #420 | ecosystem: Environmental > Aquatic > Marine > Unclassified | place: Southern Ocean | collected 2014-10-03
CATTTGGGTCCTTAACCTGCATATCAACGCCATTGGCTTTGAAAGGTTCAGATACCTTTTTATACGCACTTTCGTAATCAAACTCTTTTGTATCCTGGGTATCCCCTTTCGTGTCAGTCGAGTCTTTCTTACTAGTATCAAGAGATTCTGTTGCATCACTATCATCAGAAGGTTCATGCTCCGTCTGGGTATCCCCATCAGGTTGGCTTACTTCTTCTTCGTTAGAGGTAGCGTCAGTTTGCTCCTGTGCTTTACTATTCCCTTCAGCTTCCGCTTCAGGGTCTATATCATCAGCAGTTTCGTCCGCTGGATCAATTTCTGGGTTGGCTGCGTCTTCCGTATCTGTACTAGAATCATCAGATAAGAATTTAGCAGGATCTTGTTCTAGGAATTCAGCGTCAGATAACCCTAGAGCAGTATCTTGTTCTGTTACTTCAACTGTCATTAGACCACCTCTAGAGCTAGGATTTCTGCGCGGGTTTCTTCACACTCTTCTATTTGCTTATCCATAGCCGAACCCCGTCGCATAACCATATCAATAAAATTAGCTAATCCACCGATTCCTAACATCATACCATCAATGTTTCTCATTTGTGCTTCATCTAAGTTAGAACTTTTAGCCATACATAATCTAGCTGCTTCTACTTTAAAGTAACCTTCCTCAATGACATCTTTATAAGGTTGGCTATTAATTAGCATAGCGCAGTTATCTCGTATAGCTCTTAACTTATTAGCTTCTTCAATCTCTATCTCAACTGTTTCTAGATCTGTCATATTCCTGCCTTATGGTTAGATTTACTCATTAATAAACTCCTTACTGTTTATTTAACGCATCAAATGCTTTATTGTCAAGATTTGATAGCCTATCATGCTCTTTACCTTCCATGTTCTGTTCATGTTTCTGATCTGCTGCATCTTGCTCTCGAGCGTTAGAAACCCCTGATTCTTTCTCAAGAAAATCAAGATCACTAATATCAGACCCACTATTAAGCCCTCTTGCTTTAGCTTGTTCTGTTTGTGTTTTAGCAGTTTTGAGTCCGATGTCCACTTCATTCTCAGCGCCTTTAGCATTCTCGTTACGGATTTTAGCTTTCATCATTTCCATTTCAAGTTGATGCATTGCCTCAGCCATTGGATCAGGTTGAGGTTGATACTCTTCAATACGCTTAGCTAGATCAGGCATCTTACGCAATTTAGCTATATCAGACAAAACCATATAACTCATTTCCGGCGGCATTGTATTACCCATAGTTTGTAACATAAATGCCAGCTCGCTAGCTTTTTGTTCATCAGCCTCAGCTGTTGAGATATTAAGCTTGATATCATATTGTCCTCCTAGATCATTACGATCAATAGAGATAAATTCTTCATTAGTAACACGAATGATTTCTTCATCTTCTAAGAACTCTGCATTCATAGAAATGATTTTACGTCCTATTTGAGTTAATCCATTAGAAAACCTACGCAGGATACCCAATTCACGCTTAGAAGTAGCATCTAATGCCGATCTAATCCCAGTAGCCGTAGCTCCTAAAGCTTGACCAGAGATGCCATTAGTAAATGCTTTAACACCTGTAAGAGCTTCTGCATCATTATTCTGCATCTGCAGTACTTCAATAGCTGAACGTGGAATCTCAGGATATACTTCCATATGAAATGCTTGCTTTGGATCTACGTTAGCATTAAACTTATAATCTTCCCCGCGTTCATACTTACGAGCATTCGTTACATCAAGAGCATCTTTACGAATACCTTGCTGACCGTTAGCACTACGACCAATTACATCAATGATGCCTCTGGTAACAGCGCCTACGATCTTCTGGTTATCTTCAATAAGAGCTGCATCTGGCTCTCCATATAAATTCTTACGACGAGGCAAATACTGAACTAATACAAATGGCAATTTCTTGTCTGGGTAAGGATTCTCTTCCATCCTAATAAATGTACTTCCTATCCAAGTAGCTACAAAGGGCTTAAGTTCTTCCGTTCCATCAATGTCCCAGAATCCCCAATACTCTCGAGCAATAACTTTCTTACGAGCTTTATCTTTAAACGTAAAGTTACTATCATCTGTATTGATCTTATGATCAGGTTCAGACAATACAGACGCACTCTCGAAGTTAATATTATCAAGATTAGTGTATCGACCATCTTTCTTAAGCTCTGATAGAGAAGTTTCAAAACTATAAATAACAAAGTTAGCCTTATCAATATCACCTTCACAAGTAGGGTCTATAACTAAATTGTTATAATCACATACGGTTAATACAGGTTGATTCTTAACTGTGATCTTCTTTTTTACTTTCTTCTCACCAACTTTAACTTCTTCTAGAATAGGTTGTCCAGATTGTGGATCTATAGCTGGTTGTCCTGTTTGAGGGTCTGGTACCATCTGTTGTTCCATAACAGGCTGGTATACTGTACGCACGGCCTCTTCAAATTCCCAACCAACACGAACAACTACAGTACCTTCATCTACATTCGTACGTATATAGTTATCTATAAAGCTTACTTTATCCATTCGACAGTTAAACTGATAATTTAATACCATCCCATTTTGTTGGGCGGACTTCTTATCTTCAAAAGTCTTAGGAGCTGTATTAAACAAATCATCTGTAGATAAGAAAGGTTCTGATAAAGCAGCGTATCGCCATTCAGCTTGTTTACGAGCTAACTTAGGTACTAGCTTAGAACGCCCGCGCTTTACACTAATAGTTTGTTCAGCATTAAGGACTCTTAACCACCCATCTATCTCAAGGGTATGGACTCCATGCGCTACCTGAGCAGACTCAAGGTCTTGCTTAAGATCAGCAAGACTAGGGGGATTTTCCCAATCAACTAAAGTAGAGACGTCAGTTTCAGTTTTATCTAAGTCATCCTGATCTATAAGATCGCTCATATATTATCACTCACTTTTAATGGGGACCTTTCTTTCCACATGTTTATCATAGTCACTGTATTTCTGTTTAAGATAATTATCAACTTTATATATCTTAAGCCCATCTATTGTATCATAGTAATCTAGATAATTAGTAAACATAGAATTCTCAGCTCCTACTAGAATAGAGCAATAGATATCATCTGCTTGTACTACTTCGGATACAAAGTACTTCCATATCTTAGCAAAGTTCATTTTATCTATCAAATCGGGGCCTATAAGAGTTCCAGCTATCATGTAACCTTTCATCTTCTTTGTATGCCTATAGAATAAAGCAGCTTGCCCTTCTTGTATTAAACTAACATGTGCAAATACCATTAGACTATCTCCACTACTGCAGATGAAAACACATTACCCATACCAGCGCCTAAACTAAGAAACCTACCAGATTCTTCTTGAATAGCTAAGGCTGTCTCTACAGCAGTAGAGGTACCCATGGTATGGCCAATACGTAATTTATAGTTAACTGTTCTAATATCCCCAAAGGTCTCTTTAAGTATAACTTCTTCAATCTGGTTATCTAACGAAAAGGTACTGTGGGTTTTAACAAAATCAATACCGTCTGTAAACACTCGATTAATAACATTTCTATACCCAGTGCCTTCAGGTGATATACCTAGAGGAGTGTTATGTACTTCCGCTCCAACATACATGTCTTCTATCTTAGCTAATGGCTTATGTTCGTTACTCCAAGCTGAATAACCCGTCTCAAAGACTGATATATTACAAGCTTGTCCGCATCTAAACTTAACAATATCAGGGTTATTTTCTTCATCAACTAGTTTCGATAAGCCGTATTCCCCAAATATTGATAAGTAATCTTCTGAGGTTCCATCATCTACAGCGATAACTACTACTGTATCTAAGGCACCGGCTTTCATCATATTACGTGCAGTATACCAGGCTGAGTGGCCGCTTATACAACTAGTCGCATCTGTAGAGATATATTCAAACTTACCAATCTTATTAGCTATAGAGCCCGCATATATCTGATTCTCGGCCATTACAGGTATTCTATATGTAGGGTATTGGTCCGACCATTTAACAGTAGTCAAATGGCCCATCCAATGGGTACCCCCTGCAGCTAATATCAGCCCTGTCTTACAGAATTCCGATTCAGTGCATTCACGTAAGAACTCAAATGTACCCTGAGTAGCTCCATGTTGACCTTTTAATACATAGTTCACTAACTCTTCACAGGCTGTTCTAATACCTTGTTTAACTACCATACCTCCACCATTATTAACTAGATGGGCATACTGAGGGTAGGTTACATAGTCTAATAAAGTTGTAGCCTCAGAGTATACAGAGTTGGTATGGGTTAAAAGCATCGTTTGCTGTATTCTACAGCCTCTTTAAAGGTATAGGTCTGAGTCGCTTCTTTCATTACAAATGCCTTCAGATCTGTACCGGTATTCTTACCAGACATCATAAAATCATTAACTTTATCTTCTGGAATACCAAACAGTTGGGATATCCATATAAAGAAAACGACAGTACTTAAACTATCTAACTTCTCGATAGTAATCTTCTCATCCATAGATTCAATAGGAACATACTCCTCACCCATAGGCGCATCGAGCTTGAATAGATGATTGATAATGATCAAGAACTGTTCATCCGTAAAGTCGAATGACGTAGTCTTAAAGTCAGATTCTTTGAATGTCATAGGATTCCTTCCGTTATTAATGATCAGCAGAAAACTACAATTTCCACTATTTAACTTATGATGCTAATATAAGTAAACTTAATAAGCAACAACAATAAAGGAACGATTTATGAGCAGTAAAGAAACTAATCCTAAAGATGCCATTGCTATTAAGAAACCTAGATTCCATTCAGGTATGCCGGCAAACGTAACTCGTGAAGTGAGTGTTGGCCTTATGGAAGGTAGTATGAAGTATGGACGACATAACTACCGAGTAGCCGGTGTTCGAGCTAGTGTCTACATAGATGCTACTATGGGCCACTTACTAGACTATTGGGAAGGCCAGGATATCGATCCAGATAGTAACCTTCATCATATTACTAAAGCTATTGCATCATTATACGTATTGCGTGATGCACAGATGCGTGATATGTGTGAAGATGATCGTCCGCCTAAATCCGATGTTGAAGGGGATAAGGAACGATTACAGGTAATAGTAGATCAACTGTTTAAGAAGTATCCTAATCCAGCCCCAGCTTATGTAGATGGGGATACAAATCTACGAAAGTAGACTACATAACGTATGGATTTACAAAACTTTAAAGTAGCATTGGTACAAGGGGTTATAGTATTAGTTCCTACATATACTATGGCCTTCTTAACTGATAAAATGGTCTGGACAATCCCTATGCTTGCTGCATCTGGATTTATAGCTGCTAGTCTTAAAAAAGATGATACTGACCGTAAGGTTGATGATGATGGAATGAGAAAAGATAATGAATCTGGACATCACCATCCTGATCTAGAAGATGGATAATAGCTTAATACTCTGGGGCGCACCTGTGTAATCTCCTTCATGCTTGTGTGGTGAGTACAGGCATACTACCCTGTAATGCTTTCTGGGCTTCTGACCCCAAGTAATCAACAGAACCAGAGCGTTAAAAACTTAGGTGCGGGCAACTTTCATTAAGTTAAATTACAGGAACTCACAGAAGGAAGGAACGGCCTACATTGAAATAACTCAGTGTAGGCCGTTTTAATACAATGGGTTAATATCCCCACATAACCCGAGGAGTCTTGTTGACGTCTATATCAACATGCAACACTAGCTGACCCCCCATTTTCCCATACCCAATACGGTGAAACTTCTTAGTTGCAAATATAGCTTCCATTATATCGTAAGCATAAGAAGAACTAGGAATAGCAATATCTGCTGCCCAGCCTTGTACGTGGCTAGAGGTATTTACGCCACCAACGGCCTTATTATGCTCTTCACATCTATAACCAGAAGTTATAGACATAGGCTCTTCTAGAGAAGTTCTAACTTCTTGCAAAGCGTGAAGTAGCTCGATTTTTGTTTCATTCATTCCACATCCACATGAACAACCAAACTCTGCGAGACTAAAATTAGCGGTTCCTGCCATTCCATACCTCCTTATTGTACACGTTTTCTAGTCTTTTTCTTTTTAGGCTTGTTTACTGGTGGTTTAGTAGGTGGTTTACCATAAGCTCCTGCTATATTAGCCATCTCGTATACTCCTGTTAGTTTACGGCGATTCTTTATATGAGCTGATTCAATAGCATCTTTACTCTGTCCAAAATAGGCAACAGCTAGATGCTCTTTAATCATCTGTTTATTCAAGTTGATCTTATCAACTATGATCTCACCAAGTATTCTACCAAACTTACCCTTCTTATCTAAATAGGTCCTAAGCGTAATGCAAGAGCCCTTAGCACATCTATCCTTTAAGAACTGTGCTGATAGCTTACCGTAGAACTTCTCCTCTTTATCCCTAGTTCTAGACTCCGGTGTATCAATACCAAACAGTCTTATCCTCTGTTTAGAGAGGATAATGCTAAACCCTAGATCTATATCTACATCAATAGTATCTCCATCAATTACTTTAACTACTTTTGCTTGATATTCATTCATCTGGAGTAGTGTCCTCAGTATCTTTTTTAGGTTCACATACTTCTTTATAGATATCGTTATTTCTAGCTACTTTAGATAGATCCGTAATAACTATTTTAGGCGGATTATTATCTGTAAGCCATTGCTTAGTAGCAGGATCTAACTTAATCTCTTCATACCAGGCACATTCTTTAGAGTAATATGTATCCGCGTTGTATAGCCCTAATGCAAAGTTAGCTGTTGGAGCTACTAACTCACCCACCATACTACAGGCCGTCAAGGACATCAGGCATAGTGTTACGAACCCTAACTTTAGCTTTGGCTTCATCGATCTCTTTCTCCACATCTGCACTTGCGGCCATCCCTTTAGGATGATTAATGTTATTAAATACATTACCAGCTAGCCAGTTAAATATAGGCCATACGGTTCCTAGTACAGGTATCTTCTGTACAAACTTATCAGGCAAAGCTCCGGTGAGTGCTGTGAACACAAGCACTACTTGTCCTGCTATTTCAAACCATCCTTGTCCTTCAAACATTGCAGCTATATCCATAATTACTCCTTTATTTGTGTAGTCCTACCCAAGCGAATACCGCAGTAACAGTGGTAAGTAGCATAAACCACATCTTATGTGCCGTAGATTGGGCTGTTTTTAGATTACGAACTTCCCCTACCAAGCCGTTCATCTTATTTTCGCCTCTCAGAATTGTCTCATGATCGTGAATATCACCAATGACATGCTGTAATCTTTCATTTACTATCTTAATATCCGTATGCATTGCTGTTAGTTTGTCGAGTACAACCTGGTCATTCATCGTTATTTTACCTTATCATCAGGGTTTCTACCGATTCTCCGTTCATCTGGAGCTAACCCATACCGTACTCTGATCATGGTATCAAGACGAATTAGATCTGATTGAGCTACAGTAGTCTTATCTATCAAAGCAATAACAATTCCTTTTAAATCCTTAATATCAGCTTCTGTCTGTGCCTGTGCTTCAGTTATCTTCTCAACTATACTACCTAATACATACTTTATTAACCACCATAATGCTCCACCCAAACCAATAGCTGTAGCAACAGGTACTCCGACACTTTCAATGAATCCTGCGAGCTCGGCTGGACTATCCATAAGTTAGTCATCACTTACATTTGCTGTGGATTCTACCCCACATCCCATTAACAAAGGCTTCAGGATTCTTAACATTCTTTACGTTTTTCTTAATACCTGTAACCATACAAGATTTCCAGTAGTTACCCCCTTTACCTTGAGTTACCATCCACCAGGCACATTGTCTAGCACGTACTCTAGGGTCCATACCTTGAATACGCTGACCTTGATTATTAATAGTATTCACGCATTTTCCAAAGTCAAAAGCCATAGCTGGAGATGCAAGTAGTAAGGAAATTACGATAGCTGCTAAAAGCTTCATTATGCTACCTCTCTTATTTATTAAAATTGGTATCGGACTACCCACATGATTCCTCCAGTTATACTACTGCATCCCAAGCAGTGGTAGATTCATTCCAAGTATAGTGCTCCCCATCACTAGGGTAAGCTACTGGAGATTCCCACTGACAAGTTGCTTCTACTAGAGTCCAGCTTGGATAAGGCTTAGGTGCTATAAATGCATCTTTAGTCTTATCGTAGTTGTATCCAGTACCAGCATAGTTCTTACGGAAGTTACCATTGTAAGATGTTTGTACCCAGTTAAAGCTGTCACCGACTGCGCCTGAATTGATGAAGTCCTGCTCTGCTACTATTACTCTTTGAACTATGCTGTCCGAATCTATTTCTGCGAAGTGAGACATATGTGTTATCCTTTATTGTTTATTGAAATTGGTATCTAACAATTACTACGCCTGAGCCACCTGCTCCAGATGCATTAGAAGAACCGCCACCGCCACCGCTGCCGGTATTAACTGTCCCATTAGCTCCTACTGATGCCAAACCTCCATTACCTCCACCTCCAGCCCCACCTACACCACCTGCGTTCATCCCATTAGCTGTATTGTATACGGCCCCACCTCCACCACCCGCCCTTGTAACAGCAGCACCTGTGATACTGCTTCCTAAACCAACCCCTCCGTAACCGTCATTATTTGTGCCGTCAGCAATACCAGTACCACCTACAGCACCAGCACCACCACCACCACCTCCTTGATAATTTTCCGTTGAGCCTGCTCCTCTCCCACCACCAGCACCTCCAGCAAAACCTTGGTTAGAGGTTCCGGCACCAAAGTTGGTGCTACCATACTCGCCATCAGCACCACCGCCTGAGCCTCCAGTACCAGCAGTTCCATTTGATCCAGCCCCATATCCACCGCCCGTAGATGTAATGGAACCAAATACCGAATTACTACCAGCATTGCCAAGTGCGGTTACACTACTTACCGCAGCCCCACCAGCACCTATGGTGACTGTATAAGATTGTATTGAACCTGTAATTGATGTTTCAGAACTACCACCACCGCCAGAAGTCTCGCTGTTAAATGAATTGCGATAACCTCCTGCGCCACCACCACCGGGGCCATAGACTGTTGCTGCTCCAGACCCGCCTCCCGCAATAACTAAATAGTCAAAAATACCAGCAGCAGAAACCGCAAAAGTCCCGCTTGAGGTGAAGGTGTGAACCTTGTAATCACCATCAGTTGTGATTGTACCGCCAGAGGCAGACAGAAAAGATCGAACCGATCCACCTCCATCACCGACATTAGTCCAAACATTGTCACCAGAAGTAGCGTCTGTTAGACAGAACATCTCACCACTCGTAGTATTAAGAAATACCGTTCCAACTCCACCAGCCGGGTTTGTAGAAACTGTAGGATCAGAAGCCGACTTAGTAATCTCACTAGGTAAGTTAGTAAGACTAGCTCCACTAATAGCAGGGAGATTACCTGATAATTTTGTTGCATCCAGAGCAGTCGTAGACCGCATGGCATCTGTAATTTTAGTTTGGCTCATTTATTATTCCTCTTTTGCTTTTTCATATATTCAGCGGGATATACTGTAGACCAAGTTCCTGCGAACTGGAAGTTTATAGGCTTTGATACTGGAATCTGTAACTGAGGTAATGGTTTAGTTTTCATGGTTAAGCCCGAAATTGATATCGGATGATTACAACACCTGAACCGCCACTGGCTGATCCAGCTGTACCACCATAAGCACCACCACCGCCACCAGTATTAGCTGCCCCTGCTGTGGCTGCGTAAAGACCGCCCGGAGTGCTACCGCCAGTCCCGCCACCGCCTGATCCACCAGCACCCACAGCACTATTGTAAGAACCACCCCCACCACCGCCTGCCCTTGTTACAGCCGAAGATGTTATAGATGAAGATACCCCAGCACCCCCAGCACCAGCTAGTGTTGATGTACCATTAACGCCTACTGCACCAGCCCCACCGCCACCCCCACCAGCGTAAGTAGGTGCTACAGAAGTTCCAGTACCACCAGCGTATCCTTGATTAGCAGTTCCTGCTCCAACATTAGAGCTTGTGTAGCCTGCCCCTCCACCAGAACCACCCGCTAATGCATGGACATTGTAAGTTCCTCCACCACCACCACCAATAGAAGTGATTGTTGAAAATACAGAATTGCTCCCTGAAACACCTACTACGTTAGCTGTGCTAGTAGCTGCTCCTCCAGCACCCACCGTTACAGTGTAGCCAGTTGAAGTCAGAGTTAATTCGGTTTCACTTGATCCACCACCACCTGAAGTTTCACTATTGTAAGAATTCCTATAACCCCCCGCACCACCGCCACCAGCAATTTGACCACCAGTTACACCACCGCCTGAAGCACCGCCAGCAATAACTAAGTAATCAACCTTATTACCAATAGTTGAAACAGTGCCAATAGTAGGGGTGAAAGTCCCTGAACTCAAGAACGTATGAACCTTGTAAATACCGTCTGTAGTAATAGTTCCACCTGTAGCACTCATATACGTTATATCTGTTCCATCTCCTATATTAGTCCAAACATTAGCTCCAGCCGTTGCGTCTGTTAGACACCACATTTCTCCACTTGCGGTATTTAAATATACTGTACCAACTCCACCAGAAGGGTTTGTTGATACTGTAGGATCAGAAGATGACTTGGTTATTTCAACAGGTACGGCTGCAGACGCTAACTTCCCTGCTGTGATTTCTCCATCTAGGATGGATTCGGTTGTTATCTTAGAGAGAGCCATTTGTTATCCTTTAGGGTTATCTGATTTAACTTTAGCTATATGGTCTACCCATAAAGTAGTGCTATTCACTGAATCCCAGTATCTCATATCTAGTTGTTCTTCTAAAGACTTATAGTCAGCTTTACGAGCAGCTATGTATGCAGTGGATGCCAAATGTGCTGCATATTCTGTAGTCCAAGTAGCTTGATCTGCTGCTGAAGGAATACCACCGGGAAACTCTGTGATTACTCCGTCTGATGTACACATTCCTGCTTGATGGTTGTGTTTCCAACCGATTACTGCGCCTATATCACTCATGCTGTTATCTCCGTAATTGTTATTGATGAGGCCATTACTCCACCAAAATGTCTACTTCCTGCGTGTCCATTAAAAGTTTGTGTTCCTGCTCCTGCTCCTCCTGCACGCAACTTGAAAGTAGTTTCAGAAGTTGTACCAGCCGTCATATAATGAGAAAAATTGATTACAGACCTAAATGTGGATGAGGCAGAAACGGCCTGTGCTGCTAGTGCATTTGCTGTACTATCTTGAAACAAAGCCCCACCTCTCCATCGTGCAGAACCATCGGTATTGTTTATATGTGCTACACATTCAATAAATAATTTATTGGAAGCATTTGTTGGAGTTATTGCAAGGGTCATTAACTCAACCCCCTCTGTCTTTTGAGGGATGGTGTCATCTACTGGCATGACAGTTGTTCCTGTAGCAACCGCACCATTCATTACATTAACTACCTGTACAACTTTACCCCCAGTCCCAGATGCTAGTTTCCCTGAAGTAACTGCTGCCGTAGCTAAAGAATCCGCATCTACAGACCCATCCGGTAAACCACCTACACTCAATCCGGCAATAGTACCCGTTCCATTTATTGTTACTGTCATGCTGATATCTCCGTTATTGTCATTGAGGAAATCATTACTCCACCAAATTTATCCGTTACCGAGGAGCCATTGAAGTGTAATGTTCCTGCTGTGTCTGGTGCAGCGTATGCTTTAAAAGTGGTAGATGATGTGGTTCCTGCTGCCATGTAGTGCTTTAATAAGACTGGAGTGGCAGTATTAGCATCAGCGTGCCAATCAACCGCAACATTTAATGCTCCTGCCGTAGAATCTTGGAATAAACCTAAAAGCACTCTATCTTGGGCCGTGTTGCATAAGATCGCAAAAATATCTATTATTAATTTATTAGAGGCACTTGTAGGGGTAATTGCTAAAGACATAATTTGTGTCATTTCTGTATTCTGTGGGATTGTATCGTCATGCGAAAATTGCTGTGTCATAGTTGTTCGTGCATCTACCAGTACATTAACTACCTGTACAACTTTACCACCACCAAACCCTGTAGCAGTTCCGCTATTCGTTATATTTACGCCACTAGGGATAGTAAATGTATCTCCGCTATCTCCAAGGGTTACTGTAGTACCCGTAACTGGAGTTATCTTATTTGCTAAAATTTCACTCATAA
>Ga0308024_1000797_pt1 | contig 12080 bp, 9 predicted proteins | sample Neamet420_FD_201295 | JGI IMG/M metagenome (GOLD analysis project Ga0308024, IMG submission 201295) | Marine microbial communities from water near the shore, Antarctic Ocean - #420 | ecosystem: Environmental > Aquatic > Marine > Unclassified | place: Southern Ocean | collected 2014-10-03
AAGTTTCTTATACTAAAATTGATGACAAAGGGTTGCATTATATTCAAAATGAAGAAGCTAAAATATTAGAAGTTGATAATATCGTTATTTGTGCAGGTCAAACGCCTTTTAAAGAATTGTATCAACCACTATTAGATGCTGGTAAAAAGGTACATGTTATTGGAGGTGCAGATTTTGCATCAGAATTAGATGCAAAAAGAGCCATTGATCAAGGAGCAAGATTAGCGGCTAAATTATAATTTTTTTTATTTAACAATTTAATTTTTAAAAACTCACTTATGAAATCATTCACTGTTGAAGAAATAACATCACTTGTAAGCGGTGAGCAAATTGGGTTTTGTAAGGATAAAATCCATGCTCCAGAGCAAATTGAAAACGCTGTAAAAGGGAATGTTACTTTTATAGGGAATTCTAAATATGCTCGTTTGTGGGAAAATTCAAACGCTAGTTTAGCAATTGTTTATGATGGAATAAAAATTCTTCCAGAAGATGGAAAAGCATTTGTGAAAGTGAAAGATGCTGATTTAGCGATGGCGATTTTATTAGAAGCTTTTGAGCCAGAACCACCTTATTTTGAAACAGATATTCACCCTACAGCAGTTATCGATAAAACGGTAAAACTAGGAAATGGATGTAAAATTGGTGCGAATTCTTATGTTGGTAAAAATGTAATAGTAGGAGATAATGTCGTAATTTATCCTAATGTATCTGTTTTTGATGATAGTACAATTGGAAATGAGACCGTTATTTGGTCTGGAACTGTTATTCGAGAACGAAGCATTATTGGAAGTCATTGTATTTTTCACTCAAACGTTAGTATTGGAGCTGATGGCTTTGGCTATAGACCTAGTAATGACGGTAGAGGTTTAGTGAAAATAAAACATATTGGTAACGTTATTATCGGAAATGCGGTAGAAGTAGGTGCTAATTCATGTATTGATCGTGGAAAATTTAGCTCTACTATTTTAGGTGATGGATGTAAGATTGATAATTTAGTACAAATAGGTCATAATTCTGTATTAGGAAAATGCTGTATAATGGCTGGAAACAGTGGTTTGGCAGGTTCTGTAACCTTAGGAGATGGTGTTATTATTGGCGGAAGCGCTTCTATAAAAGATCATATTACTATACACTCTGGAGCTAAAGTTGGTGCAGGTTCTGGTGTTATAAGTGATGTGGCAGCTGGGAAAACAGTAGTTGGTTATCCTGCTTGTGATTCAAGAGAAAAAATGAAACAATGGGTAGCTTTGCGTAAACTTGCAAGAAATTAAGTGTTTAATTCTTAACACGATCTCACTTACCTATTTTAAAGGACTTTTACTATTTCTATAATTTGATGGTAGCAAATAAATAACGATATTTGCTGCCAAACTAACTAATTAAGAAATAATGGGAATGAATAAAAATACTGTCCTTGGTTGGGCTACTTTTTTAATGCTTATAATGGGTGTTGTATTAATTTTAATGGGCGCTTACAGGTATAAAGATGTTGCAGGTTGGGGTTTTGCTACAGTGGGAATTGGTTTTTTCTGTATTGCATGGGTTTTTAATGCCTTAAAAGGAAGAGTATAAAATAAGTCTACAATTTTCAGTAGCAATTTTTAATTTTATAAAAATTATATATAAATGAGCGACGATAAGAAAGTAATCTTTTCGATGAATAAGTTGTCTAAAACTTATTCGTCAACAGGAAAACAAGTTTTAAAAGATATTTATTTAAGCTTCTTTTATGGAGCAAAAATTGGAATTCTTGGTTTAAACGGATCGGGAAAATCAACGTTATTAAAAATTATAGCAGGTACAGAAAAGAATTTTCAAGGAGATGTAACTTTTTCTCCTGGTTATAATGTAGGATATTTAGAACAAGAACCACAGCTAGACCCTGAAAAAACAGTAATTGAAATTGTTAGAGAAGGTGTTGCAGAAACGGTTGCTATTTTAGATGAATACAACAAGATAAACGACATGTTTGGTTTGGAAGAAGTCTATTCTGATGCAGATAAGATGGAAAAATTAATGAACCAGCAAGCTGAATTGCAAGATAAAATTGATGCAGCAAATGCTTGGGAATTAGATACCAAACTAGAAATTGCAATGGATGCTTTAAGAACTCCAGATTCTGACAAGAAAATCGGAGTGCTTTCTGGTGGTGAAAAAAGACGTGTTGCTCTGTGTAGATTATTATTACAAGAGCCAGAAATTTTATTGTTAGATGAGCCAACAAACCATTTAGATGCAGAATCAGTTCATTGGTTAGAGCATCATTTAGCACAATATAAAGGAACTGTAATTGCCGTAACGCATGATAGATATTTCTTAGATAATGTTGCTGGTTGGATTTTAGAATTGGACAGAGGAGAAGGGATTCCTTGGAAAGGAAATTACTCTTCTTGGTTGGATCAAAAGTCTCAAAGAATGGCCCAAGAAAGTAAAATGGCTTCTAAGCACCAGAAGACTTTAGAGCGTGAGTTAGAGTGGGTTAGACAAGGAGCAAAAGGTCGTCAAACAAAGCAGAAAGCGCGTTTGAAAAACTACGACAAATTAATGAGTCAAGATCAAAAACAGGTTGACGAAAAACTGGAAATCTACATTCCTAATGGACCAAGATTAGGTACAAATGTTATTGAATCAGCTGGTGTTTCTAAAGCTTATGGAGATAAATTATTATATGATAATTTAGAATTTAATTTACCACAAGCAGGAATTGTTGGAATTATTGGTCCGAACGGAGCAGGAAAAACAACGATTTTTAAAATGATAATGGGAGAGGAAGCTCCTGATAAGGGAACTTTTAATGTAGGTGAAACTGCAAAAATTGCTTATGTAGACCAAGCGCATTCAAATATTGACCAAGAAAAAACAATTTGGGAGAATTTTTCTGACGGTCAGGATTTAGTGATGATGGGAGGAAAGCAAGTAAATTCTAGAGCATATTTAAGTCGTTTTAATTTTTCTGGAAGTGAGCAAAATAAGAAAGTAAATACACTTTCTGGTGGAGAACGAAACAGATTACATTTAGCAATGACTCTAAAAGAAGAAGGAAATGTTCTTTTACTAGATGAGCCAACAAATGATTTAGATGTAAACACATTAAGAGCATTAGAAGAAGGTTTAGAGAACTTTGCAGGTTGTGCAGTTGTTATTAGTCACGATAGATGGTTTTTAGATAGAGTTTGTACACATATTTTAGCTTTTGAAGGAAATAGTGAAGTGTATTTCTTTGAAGGCGGTTTTTCTGAATACGAAGAAAACAAAAAGAAACGTTTAGGTGGAGACTTAATGCCGAAACGTATTAAATATAGAAAGTTAATTAGATAATAAATCATATTATTTCTGTTCAATTAATTATAAAATCCTTGTTTAATAACAAGGATTTTATAATTGGGGAATACCCAGATTTATAAATTATAATTGATCTTTTTCGCAAGAAAAACATATTCAACTTCTTTTCTTTCTAGTAGTTACTCTTTTTTTAGGTTTCTTATCTATTTTTATAGATTTAGTCTTTTTATCTAGCTAGTAGAATTTACTAAATAATATTGATAATTTAAGCTTAGGTAAGTGTTGGTTTTATTATTTATCAATTAGGAATTGAGAGCCAAATGTAGATTTTGTATTCAATACTACAACGTCAAAGAGAATTTAAGAAATATTTTAAAGTTTATGTTTTTTTTTGTCTAAAAACAAACTCTTGATTATTTTGTTTTATATACATCTCCTTGCAATTGGTTGGATGTGTAAATTCATGATTTTGACTTAAATTAAAATCAGATTTCTCAGTTATAAAAACACCTTCAAAGTCTTTTTCGCCACTGATTGTGTATCTAGAAATTTTATATTTTAAAGTATCTATTTTTTCTTCAACTTTAAACCAAGCTCCACTACCAATTCCAGTTAACCAGGTGCCATTTGTTAAATTAAATATTTCTATATCTGGTAATTCAGTGCCAATTAAATTAAGCTCAGAATCAAATTTTTTAAAAAAAGCAGCATTGTGTTCTTTTAAAATAGACCTGTTTTTATATTCTTGAATTTGTTGTTTTTTTACATTATAAACTACATCAGTTGTTTTTCCTTTTAAAATGTTTCCAATAGGACTAGGTGTTAGTAAATAAGAACTTTTTAACTTTAATTGAACGCTCTTTTTTGTACAAGAATTTATAATGGTATCTGTTACAAAACGTGCACAATTACTTCCATTTTTATTAAATGCACCATAAGGGAATTCTTTTTTATCAATTAAATTATGAATAAATTTAATAGCATTATCATAATTTATTTGATCATTAACGCTTGCAATTAGTCGACCTTCTCCATGTGTTTTTTCAGGATGTTTTTCCAACCATAACAAAACATCATCAAGATTTGCTAGGGTGTTATTTTTAAAGCAAGCTTTTAAAGGAATATAAATCTCTGGATCTGTTTCAAAAGACCGTACTCTACCATTTCCATATGAAGTTATATATCTACCAAAATCAAAATATTTAATTTCAGATTCATTTTTTTTTATCAATAATAATGCAGAATGCCCCGCTTTAATAGCGTGCTCTGTGCCTATGCCGATTTTCGACCAAATCTTACTAGAATATTCCCAATAAGCTGGCCTAACGATAGTATCAGGAAATGATAATATAACGATAATTGCATTTTCGACCTCACTTGTTTTCATCTTCAGTAACTCTTGCTTTTTTTTTAATTTATGTAATTTGCTTTACTTTAGTTATTTGTCGTTAAAAAGAGAATTACTAATTATTTTAAAAGTCTTGAATGCAAAGTAAATAGAGAAAATTATAGCCGTAAATCCAGCTAAAATTAACAGGTAAGCAATATAGATTTTCGGGGAATCTGAAAATCTATCAAAAGCTTTAAATCCCATAGTTAGAATGATTGGAGAAGCAATAAAAAGAAAGACTAAAATCCCTAATCTTATTAATCCTTTACCTAATAATTGTGTATCTGTACTCATGGCTTATAGTTTTTAATTGCTTTTCTTACACTTCCAAATTCTTGTAATAGTGTACTTGCTGTTTTTTGGTCGATGTTTAGTGCTGTGACTAACATTTTTTCACCTCTATCGACTAACTTCTTATTAGATAGTTGCATATCTATCATCTTATTTCCTTTTATTTTTCCAAGTTGAATCATGGTCGCAGTAGAGAGCATGTTTAGAACTAGTTTTTGGGCCGTTCCTGCTTTCATTCTAGAACTTCCTGTTACAAATTCTGGACCAACAACAACTTCAATAGGTAATTGCGCTGTGATTGATAAAGGACTATTTTTATTACAAGAAATACTGCCAGTAATAATATTGTTTTCGTTGCATTTTTCTAAAGTAGAAATTACATAAGGTGTTGTACCTGAAGCTGCAATTCCAACTACAACATCTTTTTCAGATATAGTATGTTCTAGTAAATCTAACCAACCTTGATTGGTAGAATCTTCAGCAAATTCAACAGCTTTTCTAATAGCATAATCTCCACCTGCAATTAAACCAACAACCAATTCATGAGGAACACCAAAAGTTGGTGGGCATTCAGAAGCATCTAAAACTCCTAATCTTCCAGAAGTTCCTGCACCAATGTAAAAAAGTCTTCCCCCAGTTTTTAGTTTTTTAACAATTTGTTGTGTTAATTTTTCTATTTGAGGTAATGCCTTTTCTACTGCTAACGGAACTGTTTTGTCTTCGTTATTAATGTTGGTTAATAATTGAGATACAGTCATCTTTTCTAGATGATTGTATTTAGAATCTTGTTCTGTGGTTTTTATAAAAGTCATTATCAAAAATACTATTTTTTTGTATTCTTGAATAATGATTTAAAGTGAAGTTTTAGTTTTTATCAACTAAAGCTATATTAAAAGTATCTGTTTCTGAAATATGAAAATAACCTAAAGGGAAATTAGCCTCATTTGTAGTATTTATCATATTTCCCAACAAAGAGGAAGGAACAGATTGAAAAGGTCCGCCAGCATTTTGGCCACTTTGATTTATCAATACTCTAAAATAAGTGTAATATTCTTTTGAAACTCCAGACATTTTAATGGCAATATTTTTAGGGAATTCAATATCATCATCTTCATAAAAGTAAGAAAAATTATATTCTGAACCATCGAAATAACGGTCTTCGATTGTAATATAATTGTATATATCGATATTAAAAAGATAATAATTCTCTACTGCGACCTCATCGGTAAAAGATATTTTTAATTCTATCTCTTCACCAGAAAAAAGCGTTTCATCACCTTGTTGAATATCATTTATTTTATTGGATTTAACTTTTATGGCTTTTCCTTTAAAAGTTTCATTTTCATGAATTACTGTTAATTCATATTCAGTGTTATCAGAAGGGAAAAATGAATTTATAGGTTCATAATTTCCGTTAGCATCTAAATCAGAAAAAACATAAACTTCATTGTTGGATAAATTTGTTAAAAATACAGTTGCATTCGTTACTGTTTGGATTGTATTATCAAAATAGTCGGCAGATAAACTTAATTTTACTACAGAGTTTGTTGCAATAGGATTTTGGTTAAACAATACTTCAAAGGATGCGTCAATAATCAATTTTGGCTCAATTGAAGGAACAGAGACTTCTATTACTTTTTCACAATTAGTAAATAACAAAATCGTTAAAATTGTAAGTATATATATCTTTTTCATTGTCTTAAAATTTAAAATTATAAGTAATAGAAGGAACCATTCCAAAGATAGAAGTTTGTATTGCTTCGTTTCTGAAAGTTTCTCTATTCTGAGTAAAACTTATAGAGGCTGCGTTTTGTCTTCCGTATAAATTGTAAATACCAAAAACCCATTCTGTTTGCCATTTTCTGTTTTTGTTCTTTTCAGGAACCAGAGTAGCAGAAATATCTAGCCTATGATAAGTAGGAAGTCTATTTGTATTTCTTCTATTATCATCATATATAGGAACATTTAAACCCTGTACTTCATATTGTCCAACAGGGTAATTTGTTGGCTGACCTGTTTGAAATAAAAAGTTTGCATTGATCACCCACTTTTTAGAAATTTCATAACTAGTATTTATAGAAATATCATGAGTTTTATCATAAGGTGTGCTATACCATTTACCTTGATTTATACCAGGCTCATTTGTTGTTCTTCCGGGAGTTTGTTGTTCTGACCTAGATAAAGTGTAGGCTAACCAACCTTTAAAACTTCCTGTATTCTTTTTTAACAAAAATTCTAAACCATATGCTCTTGCTTGTCCGTTTAAAATAACAGTTTCAATTTCATTATTAGCTACTAAATTAGCACCATTAATATAATCTATTCTGTTTTGGATGTCTTTATAAAAAACTTCAGTTTCTAAGGAATAATCTCCGTCTTTTATTAATTTAAAATAACCAACAGCAAATTGATCTAGCAACTGGGGCTTGATGTATTTTCCACTAGGAGCCCATATATCAAGTGGAGTAGGAGATGATGTATTAGAAAGTAAATGTAGGTATTGAGCCATTCTGTTGTAGCTCGCTTTTATTGAAGTATTGTCATCTAAAATATAAGACATTGAGACTCTCGGTTCAAAATTACTGAAACTAACAATTGCATCACTTCTTTTAAAAGACTCTGTTTCTGTAGCTTCAGCAGATTCGTATTTTTTAAATTGTTGATTATAAATTACAGGATTATTATTTGCATATACATTTAATTCATCTTGCCCCAAACGTGTAAAATTACTAAATCGCATTCCATATTGTAAGGTTAGTTTAGGATTAACTCTATGTTCAGCTTCTATGTAAGTAGCAAATTCATTGGCATATTTGTCAGTTAATTTTTCTGGTAAAATTCCAGAATCTACTCTATTTGGAATAATTTTTCCAGGATTAAATTTGATGTAAATATTATTGATACCATAACTTAATTTAAACTTCTCATTTAAATAGTGTTTAAAGTCATATTTTAAATTGAAGTTTGTGATTCCTGAATCCCATTCAAAACCAACAAAGTCAAGAATTAATCCATAGAAATAATCAGAATAAATTAAAGATAAATTAGAGAATATTTTGTCAGAAAACAGATGATTCCACCTTAAATTAACAACGGTATTTCCATATTTATTTACAAAGTTGTCACTAATTCCGAAGACATCTTTACCAAAATAAGTAGATAAAAAAAGATTATTTCTGTCATTAAACCGGTAATTAACTTTACTATTTAAATCATAAAAATAGGCTTTGTTGTCATTGTCAAAAAGGGGTAAAAATAAATGTGCATATGAAGCTCTTCCTCCAATTAGAAAAGAACTTTTTTCTTTTTCAATCGGTCCCTCAACTAATAATCTGCTAGAAACTAAACCGATTCCACCTGTTAGATTAAAGTCCTTACTATTTCCTTCCTTTTGATAAATATCTAAAACGGATGATAATCTTCCTCCAAAACGCGCAGGAATTCCTCCTTTGTATAACTTTACATCTTTAATTACATCAGGATTAAAAACAGAGAAAAATCCAAATAAATGAGAAGAATTAAAAACGATAGCTTCATCTAATAAAATTAAATTTTGATCTGCAGAACCACCCCTAACATTAAAACCAGAAGCTCCTTCACCTGCGCTTGTTACTCCAGGTAATAGAATTAAAGACTTAATAATATCTGCTTCACCTAAAACGACAGGAATCTGTTTTATCGTTTTTGATGTAAGCTTGTTAACGCTCATTTGTGGAGTTCTAATGTTTAACCTTTCGATATTACTTTCAATCACAATTTCATCCAAACTCTCGAATTCTTCTGTAAGTTTATAGTTTTTAATTATTTTTTCTGATAGATTAATTGTTTCAGTAATCGTCGTAAATCCTAGAGAACTAACTTGAATTTTATAATTTCCTTTTGGAAGTGTAATAGAGTAAAAACCATACTCATTTGTTGTTGTACCAGAGTTTGTTTCTGAAAAATAAATAGAAACGCCTATTAAAGTTTCGTTACTACTTTCGTCATAAACAGTACCACTTATAGTGAACTTTTCTTGACTGAAAGAAGATAATGTTATTAAGGAAATTAAAATGAAAAACTTTTTGAGATCAAGCATTTTTGTTTAATATATCGGTTGTTATTCTCAACAAAATTACGACTATATAATGATAAAATAATGTTAAATTTAAGGTTGTTGCACAAAAAAACTGATGAGTTTGTCATCAGTTTTTTAAAATTATATGGGTTCTTTTTTTAAGATAAAATACTACTTAAAGTATTGTTAGGTCTCATTGCCTTTGTTGCTAATTCTTCATTTGGTTGGTAATAACCACCAATGTTAACAGATGCTCCTTGTTTATTATTTAACTCTGAAATAATCTTTTCTTCATTTTTAATCAAAGCTTCAAAAATAATTTTAAACTCTGCTTTTAATTCTGTGTTCTTATCTTGATTAGCCAATGCTTCTGACCAATATAAAGCTAAATAGAAATGCGACCCTCTGTTATCTAATTCACCAACTTTTCTTGAAGGTGATTTATCATTGTCTAAGAATTTATCTGTAGCATCATCTAACGTTTCTGCTAAAACTAAGGCTTTAGGATTGTTGTTTGTATTTCCTAAGTGTTCTAAAGAAACAGCTAATGCTAAAAATTCTCCTAAGGAATCCCAACGTAAATGGTTCTCTTCTAAGAATTGTTGTACATGTTTTGGAGCAGAACCTCCTGCTCCTGTTTCAAACAACCCTCCACCATTCATTAGGGGCACAATAGATAGCATTTTTGCTGAAGTACCAACTTCTAAAATCGGGAATAAATCTGTTAAGTAATCACGTAAAACATTTCCAGAAACAGAAATGGTATCTTCTCCTTTTATGATTCTTTCTAAAGTGAATTCAGTTGCTTCTATGGGTGATAAAATTCTGATATCTAATCCTGAAGTATCATGATTTGGTAGATATAAATTTACTTTTTTGATAATTTCTGCATCATGTGCTCTATTTTTATCTAACCAAAAAACAGCAGGTGTTTCTGATGCTCTAGCTCTTGTAACTGCTAATTTAATCCAATCTTGAATTGGTAAATCTTTTGCTTGACACATTCTCCAAATATCTCCTTCTTCAACTGAATGTTCTAAAAGTATATTTCCAGAAATATCTTTAACAACTACTTTCCCATTAGAAGTAATTTCAAAAGTTTTGTCATGAGAACCATATTCTTCTGCTTTTTGAGCCATTAAACCAACATTAGGAACTGTTCCCATTGTTGTAGGATCAAAAGCACCATTCTTTTTACAGAAATCGATAGTTGCTGAGTAAATTCCTGCATAAGAACTATCAGGAATCACTGCTTTTGTATCTTGTAATTTACCTTTAGTATTCCACATTTTACCAGAAGTTCTAATCATTGCTGGCATTGAAGCATCAATAATTACATCAGAAGGAACATGTAAATTTGTAATTCCTTTATCAGAATTCACCATTGCTAAATCTGCATTTTTTTCAAAAGCAGTAATAATGTCTTTTGAAATTTCTGCTCTCTTTTCATCTGAAACTTTATCAAGATTACTTAATAAATTTCCAAAACCATTATTTACATCAACTCCAATTTTTTCAAAAATTGTTCCATGTTTTTCAAATAATTCTTTGAAATATGTTCTTACAGCATGACCAAAAATAATAGGGTCAGAAACTTTCATCATTGTTGCTTTCATGTGAAGAGAAAGCAAAATGCCTTGTTCATTAGCATCTGTAAATTCTTTGTCTAAGAAAGTAAGTAATGCTTTTTTACTTAATACAGTTGCATCAATGATTTCTCCATCAATTAAAGGCAAGTTGTTTTTTAATGTAGTTACAGTACCGTTATTTGAAATATGTTGTATGCTAACAGTTGTTGCTTTTGCTACAGTAATAGATTTTTCATTATGAGCAAAATCTCCTGCAGTCATTGTTGCAACATGTGTTTTAGAATCTGCTGACCAAGCACCCATAGAATGCGGGTTTTTTCTAGCATAATTCTTTATCGCTTTTGGTGCTCTTCTATCTGAATTACCTTCACGTAAAACAGGATTTACTGCCGAACCTTTTACTTTATTATATAATGCAGAAACAACCTTGTCTTCAGCTGTTTTTATTTCTTCAGGGTAATTTGGTAATGCATAACCTAAAGCTTGTAATTCATCTATTGCATCTTTTAGTTGTGGTACTGAAGCACTAATATTTGGTAATTTTATAATATTTGCTTCTGGCTTCTTCGCTAATTCTCCTAAAACAGCTAAAGCATCTTCTACTTTCTGATCATCAGTTAAATAACTTGAAAAATTAGCTAAAATTCTTGATGCTAAAGAAATATCTTTTGTTTCAATTTCTATATTAGATGATTTTGTAAAAGCTTTTACAATTGGTAAAAAAGAACGAGTTGCTAATGCTGGAGCTTCGTCTGTTTTTGTATATATAATTTTAGCTATTTTGCTCATGAAAGTATTTTGTTTTATTATAGAAATATCAATGCTTTGCTAATTACGAAATCCTTTTCGATAGAAGCGGAGCAAATTTATGAATTATAGGTGAGATTTTTGCTGTTAAATTGCTATTAATTAACGGGTTTTGGGCGATTTTTAATAATAAGATTAGTTTTTTTTGAAAATTTGATATCAAAATAAAAGCCACACCTTACAATTACTTGTACAGATATGGCTTTTCGAAAAAGTTTTTAAACTGTTTTGCATTGCTACAATACAAATAAGATTTACATCCTATATTTCTTTAGTTCTTAAAGAAATTATAATTTACTTTCTCGGTTTTGAAACATCCTTAATTTTAAATATGCATTCTGCTTTTTTTAAAATTTTTATAAATGTTTCTATTGTTCCCTTTCTTAAATAGGATACCTTATTTCAATTTGTTGTTTTAAAAACGAACTGTTGTTAAGCGGTAACTATCATTTTTTAAAATGAACATTGCTACACTATCGTATTTTTTCTGATGAACAATTTGATAAAGAACGTTACTTTATGAATCTACAGTTAATTGTTATTCTTTTTTGAAAACAGATCAGCTTAATTAATTTGTAAACTCTGTTTCAAATATAGTCTCTATTTTTAGCTAAGTAAAATTTTTAAGTAATTAGAAATCAACATGATATCAACTATCGTTATT
>Ga0308024_1000802_pt1 | contig 12056 bp, 5 predicted proteins | sample Neamet420_FD_201295 | JGI IMG/M metagenome (GOLD analysis project Ga0308024, IMG submission 201295) | Marine microbial communities from water near the shore, Antarctic Ocean - #420 | ecosystem: Environmental > Aquatic > Marine > Unclassified | place: Southern Ocean | collected 2014-10-03
GCATAAAAAACAAAAAACAAAATTTACAAAAAGAAAGTCATTTTTCATTTGCAAGTATTTGGCAAACATTTGAAGTACTAAGTGAGCTAAACCGACCAGTAGGTGAAGGACAATGGGAGGAATTTTCATCCTCATCAAAAATAGCATGGAAAACAGGAACAAGTTTTGGGCATAAAGATGCTTGGGCAATTGGAATAACTCCAGAATATGTTACTGTAGTTTGGGTAGGTAATGCTGATGGAGAAGGGCGGCCTGGACTAACGGGAACTAATATAGCAGCCCCAATTATGTTCTCAGTTTTTGATAAATTACCGAGAACAACCTGGTTCGAAACACCCTATGAAGACATGGAGGAATTATTAGTTTGTGAAAGTAGTGGTGACTTAGCCTCAGAAAACTGCAACAATACTAATATTGAATTAGTTCCTCAAAATTGTAAAAGAGCTAAACAATGTACTTATCATAAATTAATACACTTAAACAATGATTCCACTTACAAGGTAAATAGTAGTTGCTATCCTGTCAGTAAAATGATACATACATCTTGGTTTAGCCTCCCTCCTATGATGTCCTATTATTACAAAAAGGTAAACCCTTTCTACATTCAAGAACCTGAAGAACATCCTGATTGCACAAAAGAACAGAAAAAAAGTCTGCAAATGATTTACCCAAAAAATGGGAGTAAATTATTTTTACCTAGAAACTTAGATGGAAGTAAAAATCAAATTGTATTTAAATTAGCCCATACAAAATCTGATGCTTTGGTCTATTGGCACTTAGATGGCAACTATGTTGGGCAAACAAAAGGTTATCATAATAAGGTGCTCGACACTTCAATTGGAAATCATAAACTTACATTAGTTGATGCTAATGGCAATGAAATTGCAATTGAATTTGAAATAATTGATATAAATGGGTAAAAAAGAAATATAAGACGGAACATTTAATGTGGTTTGGAATAAATTCTAAAAAAAGTATAATTCATCTTCACTCTGTAGATGCTATAAGTATCATTCCTTTTATAAGAGGGAGAGATTTCCGGACACAAGGATGAAAAAACATACCCTATTTCAAATGACTACATCAAGCGTTTAAAGTAAAAAATAAATCACTTTATGCATTATTTAATTAAAAGGCCTCGCTTTTATCACTTGAAACGGGTCTGAAATTACCATCAACAACTGAATATAATGTATAAGACATACTGCTATGATAAAGATTTATAACTTCTGATTTACTTACAGATTCGTCACTAACAAAGCCACCTATTATTTTACCGCAATTAGCATTCTTTATATATTTATTAGGATTCCAACCTTTCCCATAATAAAAAAAAGATTGAAAGCTACCATTACCAAGTTTAAACTTATAATACCCCCCAGCCTTAATGTAAGCATGTGAGAAAACACGATTATTTTTCTTTATTATCACTATAACATCAGAGTTTGATGGACCTTTAATATCAATAAATGAACATTCTTCATATCCGGAAGAAGGAGAACAATAAGGATTACCCCCATAACAATACTTATAAGGAATTGCTCCGGTGTATAGTGAGTTATCACTATAATATTCTCTACATACGTTATTTACTATTTCATCTAAAGATGAAGTAGTGTATTTTTTCTCATCAAAAGAATAACTTATATCTCCTATCCCATTATCAGTTCCATAATAATTATGATCTTTCTTTTTAGAAGTTGATATAAATTGAGCCTCAACCTCTGAGCTTACTTTATTTTTTAACGAATAACTCATCCCTGAAGTAAGATTGTCAAATTCTGATTTATACCCCCTTTCGGCAACACTATTTTCAGTATCAACAGCTTTTTTGTCTTTCAAATATTGTGTTAAAAAAGATTCAAATTCATTCATTGCTGTATTATTCATGGAAAAAGTCTCTATGTAATTAGGTATGCACTGAGCACATTCTTTATCCTTGAGTGTTGGAGAAGAATGCCTAGGAAAATAAGAAAAATATTTTCCATTATTGTATCCAATTGATGATAACGAACTATTTTGAGAAATGCTAGAGGAATTCTTAACTATATCTATAATTTTCCAGTACTCATCTTTAGTTATTTTATATTTTCTCATTATACCATCATCCCAATTAAATCGATCTTTTCCTGGTAAAAAATTAGACCGATTTAAAGCATGGTAGTATAAACATTCCCAATAACATTCATTAAATGAATTATAAGGCATTGAAGAAGAAAAGAAAAAAAATCTAACAGTTGTATCTTTAATTAATTCTGAATCACTATAATTAATTTGTCCTCCTGAATTAGTTCCAGCATCGTCATACCAAGAACCTGAACTATACTTTTTAGAGCTAGGATAATCTGAATCAAACTTACTTTTCCAATGGTTCTTTCTTTGCTCATTTCTGTCTGACTCCTTCTTCTCAATAGTTGGTATACCAGCCATTACCTTTTCTACTTTATTCTGAAAAATTAGATAAGTAATACCAAAAACTAAGAAGAAAACAGCTATAAGTGAGCCTATAATAATCTTATTATTATTGTTATTATCAATTAAACTTAAAGAAATTTTATTATAAGCTTCTTTTACTTTCTGGCGTTCTGAAGTAAAGAATTCTTTTAACTCATCAGGTTGTTTACTAGGATCAAATTCTTTTAATAACTCATTGTACTTTTTCTCTACTTCATCTAGAGTAGATTCTGATTTCAGGCCAAGTATTTTGTAATAATCTTTCATTATAATTTCAGATTTCAGAACTTGAATCAAATTTTTTAAGCTAGAATTTAAAAGAATCCAAACGCGCTAATATGTATTGTTTTATATAAAAGTTCCAGATAAAATAAATTTGATAATCTTGTAAAGATATTAAAATAACTTAATAATTGTATGAAAAATAACCAACATTTAATTTTAAACACATATTTAATTGCAGAAAATACATTAAAATTATTAATTCAGATTTAACTTTATAAATATTGTTATATTTGTTATTGTAAAAATAATTATATGAACACTAAAACAATAAAATTAATATCTAATTCAGGCATACAATTTGAGAATATAAACATCAAAATACAAGAGGATTTTAATAAGAAGTATAAAATATCTTATATTGAAGAATTTCACTTAGAAAAAGAGATATTTTGGTTTGAACAAGTCTTAAAAAATAGAAAAGATGATGTCTGGATTCGAAAAAGCGAATTACAGGTAAAAGGATTCCTTGATATAAATGAAGATTTTACAGAAGATTACTCTATTAATGAAATAGATGGATTAGATGAAGAGAAAATCCTACAAAACCCTAATATTAGCAAGGTTATCAAATCAATATTAGGTAAGTGGATTCCTATTCCATTTTTTAAGAACAATAATATAAATCAGGATGTTTTTGGTCCAACAGATTGGGTCCGTGTAATGATTTCTGCAGATAAAAAGGGAGAGTATAGAGCGTCTTTTGCAATAGATACCACAGTAACTAAAAAGGAAAATGACAACACAACTCCTTACGCAAGCACTAATATTAATGATAATATATTTTCAATTAGTAACAATACAGATATTGTACTTGCATTTTTAGATGACAGAAAAGGTTGCGAATGGGTACTTGAATACTTGCAAAATGAATTAATTTTTGATACAACAGAATCATCTTTAGTTCATATTGCGGCTTATCAAGTATTAATAAAGTTATTATTATCACAAGAGGACCTATTTAATGTTCAGTTATTACCTCAAAAAAATAAGTCAGTATCTGTTGATATGGTAATAGATGTTGGAAACAGTACAACCTGCGCGCTATTGTTTGAAGATTCTAGTGAAAATGTTTTTAATTTTAATAAAGTAAAGAAGCTAGAAATTCAGGATTTAACAAAACCACATTTATCTTATAATGAAGCATTCAGTTCTAACCTTGTATTTTCAAAAGTTAAATTTAATGATGGTATTTCCACAAATGAAAAATTTAAGTGGCCTAGTATTATCAGATTTGGAGAAGAAGCTAAAAGATTAATTAATAACTCGAACATTGAGTTAAGTTTAGACCGAGATCCTATATCGTACTCTTCAAGTCCAAAGCGATATTTATGGGATGATAAACTTTCTGAAAAGAGCTGGGAATTTCTAAGTGAGGATATGAAAATTCCACAACCTGTATATTCAGATGGCGTAACCAATCACCTTCAATTAGATGGGTCTTTAGTTAAAAATTTAGATGATGTAATGGGATCTTCACCTAGGTATTCTAGAAAATCACTAATGACATTTTTGTTTCTGGAAATATATACAAATGCTTTTAAACAAATTAACTCTATAAAATTTAGAACTGAACATGGAAGATCTGAAGATTCTAGGGTATTAAGAAATATCGTCATAACTTGTCCTACATCAATGGTAATGCAAGAACAAATAAATTTAAGACAAGCTTCTGAAGATGCTCTTGAAATATTAAATAGAAATGATTACAATATTTCTTCAACTAATATATTTCCGTCAATTAAAGAATTAAAAAGATCATTAGCTGATGTGGAAGAAAGAAAAGATTGGATTTATGATGAAGCTACTTGTGCACAATTGGCATATATCTACGGAATGATATCAAAAAAGTATGCTAATAATCCAATGCAATTATTTAACGCTTTTAGAAAAAATCATAAAAAGGAGTTGGTGATTGCTTCTGTAGATATTGGTGGAGGAACAACAGATCTAATGATTGCGTCATATAATTATACTAATAAAGATGCGGTTGTTGACATCACTCCTATCCCTTTATTCTGGGAGACATTTGATTTGGCTGGTGATGATCTGTTAAAGGAATTAATACAGCAAATAATAATAGAAGGCAGTAATAGTCAAGGTAGTGGAATTATTGAATCACACTTAAAAAATCATCTAAATGATGAAAGATATAGAGGTAAATTGAATAGTTTTTTTGGTGAAGACAGCAATAATATTGGTTACAAAGGAAAGGTAATGAGAACAAATTTTTTAAATCAAATTTCAATACCAATTATGAGCATCTATTTAAAAAATGCTAATCAGGAAAATCAAACACTAACATTTACTGAAATTTTTAAAGAAAATGAACCATGTCAAGATCTATTAGATTACTTTGAGAATCATTTTGAATTTAATTTTAAGGATTTAGTTTGGGATATTAACTCAGAAATAATTTATAAAATTTCAACTTCAGTATTTGACAAATTAATAAACCAAATGAGTAAGATAATTAAATTATATGATGTAGATATTTTAATTCTTTCTGGAAGAACATTTCAGTTAAATTCTCTACAAACATTATTTGAAACTTATCAGCCAGTATTGCCTAACAGAATAATAAATATGAATAATTACTGGATTGGTAAATGGTTTCCATTTTCTGATGACAAAGGATTTGTAAAAGATCAAAAATCTGTTCTTTCTGTAGGCTCATTAATTGCATTGTTATCTGCCAAATATAACAAAATGGGTAATTTCAGAATCAATACTGAATACCTTAAAAAAGATTTGATTTCAAATGCAAATTATGTCGGAAAGATTGAACATAATATTATTGAACATACATCTCTTTCAGAAGAAGATGAAGACTCAATGATGGTTGTAACTGAGTTGCCATTTAGAGTTGGATTTAAGAAACTTTTATCAAAAAATTATCCTTCAAGAAATTTATATACTCTAGACTTTAATATAGATTTAATGTTTGAAAAGTTAGGTGATCAAAAGAAAGTAGATGATCTAATTTTTAAAATTAGAGAATCTATGCCTTTAAAGATTGGGATAAATAGAGATTTAGAAAATTGTAAAGAAAAACTAACTCTAGTTGATGTTACAGATAATGAAGAAAATAGTTTAAATAAGAATTACTTTAAATTCCAGTTTAATACCCTGAAAGATATAAAAAGTTATTGGTTGGATGAAGGAGAATTTATATTGAAGGTTTAATAAGTATAATGACATATCAGATAAACATTTAAAAATATTTCGATAATGAAAAATATAAATATAGATACATTAGAAAATCTTAGCAATAAGATTAAAAAATTAGAAGATAGCGTCAGCAACTCATCATCTTGGGCGCAATCAAATAAAGAGCTGAGAATGGATAGAGATGAAATTCTACTACTCAAAGAAAGTAGAATGAAACTTAATAGAATTAACAATTCTTTTAAATCAAAACCTGTATTTGCACTTTTCGGAGCTAGTCAGGTAGGAAAATCTTATCTGATTAAAAATTTACTTAGTGTTGATGGAGATCCTCTTGAGATTATCTTAGGAAATAAATCTTATGAATTTTTGGAAAAAATAAATCCACCAGGTTCAGGAGCAGAAAGCACTGGTGTGGTTACTCGTTTTACTATTGATAAGGTTTCTGAAGATCCAAAATTTCCTATAAAAGCAAAACTGATTTCAATAAGTGATCTGGTAATAATACTAACAGATTGTTTCTTAAATGATGTAGATTTAAATGAAATTATAGAGTTTGATAATTTTGAGCAAAATATTGAATCCTTAGAAAAGGAATTTAGAGATTCTGACTATTCGCAAGACAAACTAAATGAAGATAATATCTTTGAAATAAGAGATTACTTTAAAACTAATTTTAAAAAGGAAAATTTAACTAGAGTATTAGATGGTTCTAATTATTGGAACAGAATAGGTGAATTAATTTCTAAGATTCCACCAAACAGATGGGGAGAAGTTTTTAGTTTCTATTGGGATAATAATGGCGAAATAAATAAGTTATTTTCTTTATTAAATTCTGACCTAGAAAAACTTGGATATAACAAATCTATCTTCCTAAACGAATCATCTATTTTGAGAGGTGGTGGCGAAATTTTAGACGTAACAAGAGTAAAAGAAATTTTTGAAAAAGAAACTTCAGAACAAACTGTTTTTTGTGAAAACAAAAAAATAAATATAAACACTAACAGATTAAGTGCTGTAATTTCTGAAATTACTTTAAGTGTTTCTGAAGATCTGAAAACTAAAAAAGAATTTATTCAGGACACAGATCTACTTGATTTTCCTGGAGCAAGAAGTAGATTAATATTAAATAAAATTACAGATGAAGAAACTCCCTTAATGTACTTAAGAGGGAAAATCTCTTATCTGTTTAAAAGATATTCTACAAATTTGGAAATTAATAATCTGTTGTTTTGTATTAATGACCAGCAAATTGAAGTTAATGAATTACCATCAATATTAAATGAATGGATATCCACTAATATTGGAGATTCTATAGATCATAGAAGTGCAGCATTGTCTAATCAAAATACCAATCCATTATTTGTAATATTTACATTCTTTAATAATCAGCTTATATTTGATTCAACTAACGATAATGATAATGATTTAAATTATAAATGGGATAACAGATTTATTAAATTCTTTAAAGAAGGAATTATATCTACCAATTTTGATTGGGATACGCAATGGTCAAACAACAATAAACTATTTAATAATTTCTTTATGTTAAGAGATTATAAATATTCATCTGATATATTTGGAGGTTATGACGAAGAAGGTACCGAGGATTCAATTAATGAAAATAGGGTTGATTACATGAAAAATCTGAAAGAATCTTTTATCAATTATTCTTTTGTCAAAGATCATTTTGATAAACCTTCTGAAAGTTGGAATGCTTCTGCTGCAGCTAATTCAGATGGAAGTGAATTAATTATCAATAATTTATTGCCATCAGCAAATAATTTAGTTAAAGTTAATAATTCTATAAAGAGATGTAATATAATAAAGAATCAGGTGCTAGAGTGCTTAAATAAATATTATATTTCAGAAAATAAACAAGAGGAAAGAAACAAAATAATCAAAAATACTCTTAATACATCTCTATCCTTATCAAGATATATTTCTAACCAACCACATAAATTTTCTCTATTTATTAAATCATTACAATTATCAGAATCCGAAATATATAATGTTTTTCATGAAAATATCAATCATGTAACAATTGAATCTGATTTCTCATCTAAAGAATTGCTTTCCAATAATTACCCATACCTATCAGACAACAACTCAATAGATGAAAATATTGAAATCATCAGAAAACAAGAAGGTTTAAATTCTAAAGAAGATGTAATAGAAATTCTCGAAAGTAACGGCATTGATTTATCACAATTTAAAAAAGAAGAACCTGTAAATGAGCTTAGAAATATTCTGGATAAGATAATTAAATTATGGGAGGAAAAAGTAAAACTAAATCCAATCAAAATGGATATTGATTTACTGAACAAAATATCATCAGACATATTAACAACAATGAATGTTCAAGGAGTATTAGAAAAGATACAAGATGTATTAAGTCCTAAATTTAATAGAGTTAGAATTGAAAGAGAAGACGAGATTTATTTTGCTAGCGTAACAACTAATGTAATAAATGAATTTGTATCTGATTTTGGGATAAATAATTTTGATAAATTAGTCGTAGGAAAATTACAAAATATCTTATCTGAAAAAGATAAGGAATCATATTCAAAATTAATATCTACAAAACCATTACCATCACTTGATGACTTAAATAATATTTTTAATAGTAATTTATTAGAAGTGAATAAAAACTTTGAAAATTACTTATCTAATTTTGGAGATTGGAAATTAAGTATGAAAATAGCTATGTTAAATAATTGTGGTTATATTGATAACGAGCAAAATAATAAGAAAATAAAAGAACTACTTATTTCTATTGAAAATGTAAATCTGACTGTTGATTAATGACCAGTTTCTATAATATATCAACTACAGATTTCCAACCTATTTCATTTAAAAATATTTATTTATATACTGAATATAAGAAAATAAAGAATTTTCTGGTTTCAAATAATAAACAAGAATTGTTAAAAGTTCTAGCAATTCCATCATTTAATAATAATAATATTGATTGGAGTGCTAATACTAAATATAGAATAAATAAACTAGCCCAATATAGTGAAAATCAACAAAATAAAATATTACTCCAATATAATGAATTTCTAGATTCATATAAGAGTTTTGTAGACAATCTCAGATCATCAAAGAATCAGGATAATAAAAACTGGGGAGAATTATTATTTAGTTTAATTGAAGGAACTGCAAATGAGTTATTCTCTGATGGAGAGAATATATTTATCACTTGGGGATGGAGATTGTTAGACGAGAATAGTAAGAAGCTAATCCCTGTATATAGCCCTCCACCTTCTATTCTAGGAGATATAACTCCAATAATTGAGGAAGAAAAAGATGAGCCAGAGACAATACCAGTTATTGATGAATATGAAGAGAGCCCTTTTGAGGAGGAGGAAAAATTATCATGGTTAGATAGTTCGTACTTGTTTTTTAAGCGTCAATGGTGGCTTATTCCTTTTCTCTCATTCTGTATTTTACTAGTGCTACTTCTAGGATGATAAAATCAAACATGCATAATAAACTAACAACAATTAAGAAAGTAATATGGGTAATAACCCCATTTTTATTATTGACTATATTAATTATTCTTTTATTTAGAGGTTGCAACACGAAAAGAGTAGAAGGAAAAGATATAGTTGTAGATGGTGTAATAGTTAAACAACCTAGAGATGATTGTAGGGCGCATTTTTCTGGGCTACTAATTTCAGATCATTATGAATCTAATTGGACATCAGAAATATTCGTAATAGATGAATCAAGTGAATATGTTGGTGAAGGGGAATACCCAAGAGCAATTGAAGCATTTCCAAAGTCACATAAAACAACATTTGATGGTATAGCAATTGACAAGAGAACAAGAGTAATTATATATGAGAAGCCGTTTTTTAAAGGGAAAATATTATTAGATGAGGTGGGACCCATCATTATTACTAATAAGATAAGATTAGAACAAGATGCGAATATGAGGGATGTTGTAACAGAGAATAATAATAAAATATTTTCCGGTGATTTAAATATATTATTCCCTCCTAATAAAAGGCAGATGAGCTATAGTAATATGTTTGAGTGGTCAAAAGGTTCTTTAAAGGTTATATGTAATGAATAAGTTTACTACTATTTCAACAAAAGATTATACTCCTCTTTCATATAAAGAAGAATACTTTCACAATAAATATGAACTAATACAATCCTTTATCTCTGAGAAAATTGGTGAGGATCTTAGTGATATTTTGGCTATGCCAGTCATTAAAGAAAGAGATGTAGAGTGGTATACAAAATCAGAGAGAAAATTTAAAAGAGTTTCTGAGTATCCTAAATCAGAACAAGATAAAATACTTAGTATTTATTGGGAGATAATTAACAAAATAAATAACTTAAGTCTCTCATATTCAAAGTCTGATTCAATAGATAAGAAAAGTTGGGCAAAATTAATTAATTCCGTATTTAATAGTAATAATAATATAGTCTTTTCAGATGGGGAAAAAATTATTATATTATGGGGTTGGAAATTTAATACTTTAAATGAGAACTATAATCCTACTCCTAAAATAATAAATAAGGAAAATATAACTGAATATAATAACATATCAGAACCTATTGAGGTTGACAATTCAATTCCTAAAATCCCTCCATATCCAATAGATGATGATATAAGCGTGCCGAAACTTCCTTGGTATATATTATTCTGGAAATGGATTAAAAAAATCTTTAGAAGATTCTGGTGGCTATTTTTATTATTGCTAATATTATGGTTATTATTAAATTTGGATAGTTGTTCGCATACTAAACCTCCAGAAATACCACAGGATAAAGAACAAGAAATCATATATGATAATCATCCAAATAATCAACCTAACACTTGGGATAACGATAATAACAATACAGGTCTTGAGGAGCATGAATTTAGGCAAGTAATTAAAAATAACCAACCTCCAGAATTATATAAAAACCTTCTGACAGATGAAAACGGGGATCAAAGATTATTGCCAAATAAACCACGGGTTAACATTCCTATTAATATGGAAGAACTAATAGAAAATGAAAATCAGGAAATGATTGCTCCCGATAGAATTAATTTATATCTAAAAAATAAGAACGATAAAATTGATGACTTTGCCATACAATTTAAAAAAGAATTCCCTTCATCTGATTATCAGATTATTTATAGAGATGAGAAGATGAGAAGAATTCAAATTAGAGTACCAGAATCAGAAAGAAAAGAAATAAGAAAAAAAATAAAAAATGATTTAAACAACAATGTACTGATATGGGATGAAACTATTTTCCAAGGAAGTAACTTTAACGATCCAGGACTAAAAAATGATAACATCAATTATTATTTTAAAAATATTAAAATATTTAAAGCATGGGAAAGAAGTACGGGAAATGAAGATATTATAATAGCAATTATTGATGATGGATTTGACTTAAAGCATGATGAGCTTAATGATAATATTGTTAAACCATATAATGTAATACATCAAAATGACAAAGTTTATGCTAGCAGCAATTTAGATCATGGTACTCATGTTGCTGGTATAGCAATTTCTAAGAAGAATAATAAAAAAGGGGTGTGTGGAATTGCACCAGACTGTAGCTTTATGCCGATACAGATAGGAAATGAAAATTATGATGGAAAATTTTCTATGTCAGATATTATTGATGGGGTATTATATGCAATAAATAATGGTGCAGATGTAATAAATTTATCTATCCAAACAATGTATGGAGAAAAGGCTAAAAAAGTAACAGATAAACAATTAAATGAAATACTAAATAATGGATCAATAGATGATGAACTATTCTGGAATGAGTTATTTAAAATAGCAAATGACTCAAATATCACCATTGTATTTGCTGCAGGGAATTGTGAAGTATTAATTGGTTTAGATGCCATGAAAAGAGTTGATAATATTATTACTGTCTCAGCTGTAGACCATAAGAACAAGAAAGCAGGATTTAGCAACTATGGAAAAAGATCTACTATTAGCGCTCCAGGCGTAGAAATATTTAGCTGTAAGCCTGGCGGAGATTATGTTTTAATGGACGGAACCTCAATGTCAGCACCTATAATCACTGGTGTTGTTGCCTTAATGAAAAGTTTAAATCCTAATCTAACAAATAAAGAGATTATCAAAATATTAAAAGAAACTGGAAAAGAGGTGGATCCAACTATT
>Ga0308024_1000816_pt1 | contig 11933 bp, 15 predicted proteins | sample Neamet420_FD_201295 | JGI IMG/M metagenome (GOLD analysis project Ga0308024, IMG submission 201295) | Marine microbial communities from water near the shore, Antarctic Ocean - #420 | ecosystem: Environmental > Aquatic > Marine > Unclassified | place: Southern Ocean | collected 2014-10-03
TCATTCAGCAGAGCCTGATTGAAAAGGCCATTTGGCAAGTCTAATGCGTCAAAATAGCCCAACTGCTGCAGTGCGGATAAGTCAATGACTTGGTCGCCAATGCGGCTCGCGCAAACCTCCACGCCACCTGATCGTGTGACGGAACCAAAGGGGATATTCCCCAGGGGAAAGTCAGAATGGGAAGGGATGGGTAAAAAACTCTGCAGCATTGGACAGGTGTTTGATGGTTGTACTTGTAAGCTGCAAGTTACCCCAACATGCGTGGTTGCCGATAGCGTTCCACGCCATTCACGGGCATAATTTTAGACTTTTAACCCCGCATTGTAGGTAATTCGATGACGAATGAATGCAGGCAACAGGTACTGGATGTAGTTGTATATGAGGCGGTTGAGAAATCCTGTCACGCGATTGGTTTGCGGATGGAACATGACGTGATAAACATCCTTCGCAACATCCATAGGCTGAAGGACACCGTGAATTCTTGCTGACCGGTCTGCTAGACCCATGTTTTCTCGAAAATTGGTCCTTACCGGAGGTGGTGCCATGCTTGAAAGCTTGATGTTTGATTTAGATAAATGCAACTCAGCGCGAAGGCTGCTGACAAATCCGGAAATGAAATGCTTTGTCCCGGCATAAGTGCTCATGCTTGGCGTTGCAGAAAATCCAGCAGTTGAGCCAAAAACAATGACATGCAGAGGCAGCTTTTCGTCATGGGACAGGACGGCGCCTTTTACGATTTCGTACGTGCCTTTCACATTGAGGTCAATCATCAGGCGCTCCTGTTCAATCGATAGCTCGTCAAAACGACCCAAAGCACCCATGCCAGCACAGTGTATGATGAAATCGGGCTTCTCTTGCTTGCATGTTTCCATCCATGAGTTCATGAATTCATGGCTTGTAATGTCCATGACAATATGTCGATAATTCTTCTTTAATGATAATTGTGAATCACTCAATTTATAATCGACACCTACTACCAAATAGTTTCTATCTATCAAGAGCTGACAGCATGCCATGCCTATACCTTGGGAGCTTCCAGTGACTATAGCTTTTTTCACTTCAATAGTTTTTGATTGATTTAATTGCGGTAATCCATGAGCTATTACACAATGTGAAGATGCCAATATATAGATATATATGCAAGGTTATGTCGGTGATTCATTAACTTTTTTTAAATAATAAATGGCAGCCTGCTCATTCAAAGGTTAAAAAGTTAATAAACTATTGCTATGGATGAGGTTTTGTTTTTGACTGAACGTATTTTCGTTCCGATGAAGCGGCTGTTGCTTCACGCCATCACTTATTTGAATGCAGACCATGTCTAGAGATAACACCCTATTTTCTTTGATTGAAGATGAACGACAACGCCAGGTTCAAGGCTTGGAACTTATTGCTTCAGAAAACTTCACCAGCCCTGATGTGATGGAAGCTGTTGGCTCAGTGTTGACCAATAAATACGCTGAAGGTTACCCAGGCAGGCGCTACTATGGTGGCTGTGAAGTTGTTGACAAGGTGGAGGACCTGGCTCGAGCAAGGGCCGCTGAATTGTTCAATGCAGCTTATGTTAACGTGCAGCCTCACAGTGGCTCGCAAGCCAATGCAGCTGTCTACTTGGCCTGCTTGAAGCCGGGAGACAAAATCATGGGCTTTGATTTGTCTCATGGTGGTCACCTGACTCATGGTTCCCCTGTCAGCTTTTCTGGCAAGACCTACCAAACCTGTTTTTATGGACTTGAGGAGTCAACTGGCCAGTTTGATTACGATGTCATCATGGACATTGCTCAACGGGAAAAGCCTGACTTGATCATCTGTGGTGCTTCTGCGTACTCTCGTGACATGGATTACGCGGCGTTTCGTGCCATTGCAGATGCTGTTGGCGCCTTGTTGTTGGCAGACATTAGTCACCCTGCAGGCTTGATTGCCAGGGGCTTGATGAACGACCCCATGCCGCACTGTCATATCGTGACGACAACGACTCACAAAACGTTAAGAGGCCCTCGTGGAGGGATGATCATGATGGGAGAAGATTTTGAGAACCCTTTTGGTTTGAAGAGCCCCAAAGGGGAGACTCGAATGATGTCTCACTTGTTGAATATGGCTGTCTTCCCAGGCATTCAGGGTGGACCATTGGAGCATGTAATTGCTGGCAAAGCGGTTGCTTTTGGCGAGGCCTTAAGTGATGATTATTTCCATTACATGCTTCAGGTGCAAAAGAATGCAAAGGTCATGTCTGATGAACTGATCAAACGTGGTTACCATATTGTTTCAGGCGGCACAGACAATCACATGGTGCTTGTGGATTTGCGGAACAAGGGAATCACAGGCAAGGCTGCAGAAAAAGCCTTGGTCATTGCGGACATCACAGTCAACAAAAACATGGTGCCATTTGACGATAAATCGCCATTTGTAACTAGCGGTATTCGTTTAGGAAGCCCCGCATTGACAACGCGTGGATTGAAAGAAGAGGACATGGTAAAGGTGGTTGATCTCATTGACCGTGCATTGATGCAGATAGAGGATGAATCAGCCCTTCAAAGCATTGGCAAGGAAGTGCAGGCCATGATGTCTCATCGGCCGCTGTTCATGAGTAAGCCTTCATCTTGACTCCATTGACGTCAGATGCTTGAATCGCTTGTACAATACAGCAAAAGCAAGCCCGTGGAGGTTGGCGTAGCGCTCATCGGTAGACGTCGATATGTCGTTCACCCAATGAATTTGTGGACCAGTCAAAATGGCCATATCCCTGAGCCCAACCTCTCTCTTCATGGACAGGTGGTCAACGCCTTTCAAGGTGGCTACATCGGCAGATTTCATGCTTGCAAGATAGCTTTTGCTGTCAATAGGTTTAATCATTAATTGTTATGAAGAATTGGCTTTTTTTATGCACAGGCAATAGCTGCAGAAGCCAAATGGCCGAGGCATGGCTAAGGTCTTTGTCTGGATCTCAAGTTGTCGTAGAGAGCGCTGGCCTAGAGGCTCACGGCCTGAACCCCTATGCTGTCAAGGTGATGGAGGAGGTGGGGATTGCCATGTCTGGTCATCGGTCCACAGTGATTGACCAGGTAGACTTGTCGTCACTGGATGTGTTGGTGACGGTTTGTGATCATGCAAACGAATCCTGTCCCATGGTCGCGACAGAGGCTCTTCGTTTACACCACAGCTTCACTGATCCTGCGTCTGCAATTGGCTCAGAGGTGAGTGTGCTTGTTGAATTTAGGGCTGTGCGTGATGACATCAAGGCCTATTGTCAGACCCTGGTTGACACCTACCAGCTCTCATGAGATCGTCCTATTTGATTGAAGCCTTAGGCACCTTTGTCTTGGTCCTGATTGGTTGCGGTACGGTGACCATGGCGGTTTTGTTTGATTCTTACACAAGCTTGTTTCAAGTAGCGGCCATGTGGGGAATGGGTGTGACATTGGCCATTGAAATCAGCAAGACCCGATCCCATGCACACCTGAACCCCGCGGTCAGTCTTGCCATGGTGATACTGAACAAGTACCCAATCAAGCAACTACTGCCTTTGATGCTCAGTCAGTTGATGGGGGCTGTGCTCGCTGGTATTTGCTTGTTTCTGATGATGCGGGGCCATGCATCTTACCAAGAGCCATCGCTGATGTTTGGAGAGTTTTTCCCAAACCCAAGCTATGCTGACCATGTTCAGATTGACTGGATTGGAGCCATGCTAGCTGAATCCATGGGGACCTTTGCCTTGGTGATGGCTATTCTTTGGATCACCAGGGGCGGAGGGAAGCTGTCTTTGTCGCAATCCATGTTGATCGGTCTAGCTGTCAGTTCAATCATCATGGTGTTGGCGCCCTACACGCAGGCAGGCATCAATCCAGCAAGGGACCTTGGCCCGAGGTTGGTTGCATACATTGCTGGTTGGCGCGAGATGGCCCTAGCTGGATCGTCGTGGTCGAAATCCATTGCCGTTTATGTTGCTGGGCCCCTTCTTGGTGCCGCAGTAGCTGCGAAGCTTGCTCAGCGCTTGAGGTTCGCCTGATTTGAAAGCTATCTTTGCCTCATGAGTCAGTGGTCACCAAGCATACGATTGAATAAGTGCATCAGCGACAGTGGTTTCTGTAGCCGAAGAAAGGCAGATGAGTACATCCAAAAAGGTATGGTTAAGATCAATGGCCGCAAGGCAAAGATTGGCGACATGGTGAAAGCTGGACAAACGGTACTCGTTAGCGGTTTTGAAATCATTGCTCAGGGACCCGTGCTGCCCGTTTTCATCATGCTGAATAAACCGGTAGGCATCACAAGCACAACGGAGACATCGGTAAAGGGTAACATGGTAGACCACGTGAACCACCCTCAACGGATTTTTCCGATTGGTCGCCTTGATAAGGATTCACAAGGCTTGATTTTCCTAACCAATGATGGTGATGCCGTGAATAAAATCCTTCGTGCAGGTAACAAGCATGAGAAGGAGTATGTGGTGACTGTTGATAAGGCTTTAACCGATGAGGCCATCAAGACCATGTCTCAAGGCGTGCCAATGCTTGGTACACATACCAAAAAATGTCTCATCGTCAAGGAAGGCCCTATGGTCTTCCGCATCACCCTGATACAGGGGCTGAACCGACAAATCCGGCGCATGTGTGAGTTTGTTGGCTACCAGGTGAGGACCTTGGAGCGGGTTCGCATCATGCATGTCGCCTTAGGCAACTTGCCTGTTGGTGACTGGCGTGAGCTCAGTGAGAAGGAAATGTCTGGCATGTCTAAGGCAATGGAGGATTCGTCATCAGAGGTTAAGGCCAAACAGGGGAAGAAAAAAACACCCAAACCACCATCCGGATCAACAGCGAAGCAAAGCAATGCTTCGCCATCAAGGTCTCGGCCAAGAACTCATGTTAAACCTGTTGACGCAAAGCGCCGTGGTAAGGCTGTTGCAAAGGGGAGGGGCCGGTCTAAAAGAAGGTAGCTGAACAGGTATTATAAAAAAGGAAAAACGAATAAAATTTACATACCTTCATACTGATACATCAGAGATCGGAAAACACTAATAACACTTAAAAGGTACTGTTATGGGAAAAGGTAAAGACGCAAAGAAGAGCGTTAAAAAAGTTGCTGCTAAAACGCCAAAGGAGAAAAAAGCAGCAAAGCGATTGAAAAATGCTTAATGGTTCAACATAACGTTGAACTAATACGTATTTACTGAAAGCATCACTAGGGTGCAAGCATCTACGACTTCGATGCCTTCATCTTCTAATTGCTTCATGAATTCAGGGTTAATCGTTCCAGGATTGAAAATAACCCGGTTTGGTTTCAAGTCTAGTATGTAATCGTAATACTGTGGTTGATTTTTCGGTCCTAAATATAACGTAACGGTTTCAATTCCACCTGTTTTATCTTCTGTGGAAAGTATTTCAATGCCCCCTATTTTACCCTTCTTCATTCCAACAGGAACCACCTCGTGCCCGTGATTTAGCAATTTCAAAACTGCCATATTTGAATACCTTGACGGATTCGTAGATGCTCCCAGTACTAGCGTTTTTTTTGCGTCCATTTCATGAATTTCCTTGGTTGAATTTACCATAAATTTTTACGTGAACGAAGAAAGACTCAATCAGGGCTAGCCCCGTCTAGATTTACAATTCCGCTTGGAAAAGTGCGCAAGAAAAGTTGCTCTACCTTATCTCTGGCCCATGGGGTTCTACGCAAAAATTTAAGGCTTGATTTCACAGAAGGTTCAAAAATAAAACAACGCACCGGAATACGGGACCCAAGTTCCTCCCATCCATAGTGTGCTTCCAATGCCTCTACGATGCTTAGGAGCTTTACTCCGTGTAAAGGGTTGTTTGCTTGTGCGCTCATTTTACAGGTGTTTTAAATGTCCATGCGATGAACCGAGATTGCTTATTCCCTTGCGCCATGTCCACGACGCGGATTTCTGTAGGCTCGGATTTCCTAACGTAGCGTTTTAGGGTTTTAAGATGTTCAGCGTTAGAAACCAGACAGGTAAACCATCCGACCTGCATTTTAAAACGGGCACTCTCTAAAGCCATTGTTTTAATAAAAGCCACTTCACCTCCTTTATACCATAGTTCACTTGCATTGCCACCAAAATTATGGGCAATCGTTTCACTGTTGTGCAAGTTTTTGTTTTTACGAATGTTCTGTTGCTCTGCGTCTGATTGTGTTTTGTGGAAGGGTGGGTTGCAAACGACTAAGTCAAAGTAGTCGTCTTTATCTATAATATGCTCTAAGACGTTACTTCTAAACGGTTGACCTCTCAGGGTGGTGGTCTTCAATGTTGGGTTAAGTAGCAAAAGCCTTTCTGCAAAATCAAGCGACGCTTCATCCACGTCACTTGCTGTACAGTCCCAATCAAACGCAGCAGTTGCCAGTAGAGGGTAGATCAAGGATGCTCCTGTTCCAATGTCTAGCATGGTTGCGTTACGGGTTGTGTGATCGCTTAAAAGCTCTTTCGCATGAATCAGGTAATCCAACCTTCCAGGAACAGCAGGGCATAGGTGACCGAGTTTGAGTTCCCAATTAATGTCAAACGTTCTCTTGAGCAAGGCCGTGTTTAGAGCAATCACAGCCTCTGGTCTGCTAAAATCTATACTTTTTCGCCCAGACTTCCCGGGTATAACGAACGCTGACAGCTTAGGATGAGATTCTGTGAGCCCACTGAAGTTGTAACTTTTATTGAAGGGATTGTCTAGATGCAACTTGTTTTCTTTTTCGAGTTCGAAGATAAGCTATGCAACACTAGACCCTCAGGGTTGTTTCGCAATAAACCAGAGCTAATGTTAAGCCATGCCTTGCTCGTCGCTTTCCTGAGAGGCTCTTTCTTTTTCGCGTTTTAGTTTATCAACATTAGCACTGCCATTGTAATCATGACAGTGTTCTCTATAAGTGTTGCTTCTGTCATTGGGAGCTTTAAAGCTGTTCCTAAACAAGCGCAACGAATAGATTTTTTATCTAATAGTGTTTTAGTGACACCAATGGTTGTAATCCCTAAAACAACAAGTGTGCTTATTAAAGCGACGTCCACTTCAAAGCGCATCAAGAACATTAGCCCTAAAGCTGTTTCTATAAAAGGGTAGGCCCATCCATAAATAGGCAGCCGTTTCGCCAATGGGTCGTACATCCTGAAAGAATCTTTGAATCCATTCAAATCGAGCATCTTAAAGAAGCCAAACACAATATAAAATAGCCCCATGAAGTCAAGCATGAACTTGCTCCAAGACCAGTCATTGTAATGAAGCAATGCGCTTGCTATAGTAATGTAAAAGATGATGAGCAATAAGGGTTTTAATTGCTCTAGTTTGGTTTGGCCTTCAGCCATAGGCATTGTTGATGTGTTAGTAGAGGCAAGCACGCTGTCCTCGTTCTTTTCTGACAATGTGTATTTTTCTGGCAAGGCTTTTTGAAGCACGTTAGTTGCAATAGGTTTATCCATTGTTACTTCAACTTCTCCTTTTTCAAGATTGGCAGAAACATTGGTGACGTGCTCCAAGTCGTTTAAGTATTTCTCTACGGAAGCCTTGCAGTTGTTGCAAGTCATCCCCTCTAGCTTGTGCGTGTGTTTCATCTTTGCTGTGTTAAAGAGTTAATAACAGTAGTTGTTGGATTATTGCTCTGATAATGATTCGGGACTTGAGTCCGGAGCCTTCAATCGAAATTACAAAAAGAAGCTTTCGGCTGGCACGTAATGAAAAGAGAAGATCTTAGGGACCCCCAAATGAGTCACAAATTCCGTAATCTTGCAATTAAGTCCAACAAGACTCACTAAGAATATTATGTCAGACAAGCCAGGACCAGCCTTTCACGAGAAAAAAGACAAGAACAAGAAAACGTTTAACGTGGGCGGTGGTGAAAAAATAAAGATGAATAGGGCGAAAAAGCACAAAAAGCCACTCACCAGAGGACCCAGGAGAAAGAAATAACCTGTCTCCTGGAAGTGATGAATTCCGAGGTGGCTGAACTGAAGGATGGGACATGTCTAGGGTTTATTTTTTAAAACTCTGATTAATAGCCAAACTGGAAAGACAGTACCACATAAGTAAGATGGTATTAGCGTAAGTTCTTTAAAAACCCCAACCAAAATGGTTTCCATTCCATTTAAATATAAATAGTAGAATAAGCCAATATTACCCCAGGAACCAAGGGTAATTATGATCAAATGTTTGTTTTTCATAATCTTAAGCTCTCTCCCGAAAGTAATGCATTAGAAGTCGCTGAGCTGAAGGAGGAGGATGTGCCTGTGGTTTAGATAAAATGCCCCTCAGCATTAACTGAAGGGCTTGTGGCGAGAGGGAGAATTAAATACCCGACCTCAGGGGCTTCGAGGTTAGGAAGCTTGAGGTATAGGATCTGCCTAAGCTGTAATTTTACTTACCTTCGGTTAAAGGCAAATAACCAGTTATAGGCAATAATAAAATTATGAATAGAAAAAAATTCTTAAAGAATGGATTAGTAGGTCTGGGAGGCATAATAGCTGTTCCGACAATCTTGACTTCGTGCGATAAAGACACTCCTGTCGTTGACCCGAACGCTTGCGCTGCATCTCCTTCTGAAACGGCTGGGCCATTTCCTATTAAGACGCCTGCCGATTGGATAAGAGAAAATATAATAGGAAATCGTGTTGGCATTCCCTTAATGATTACTATCAAAGTAGAAAATGTAAATAATAACTGTGCTCCATTAGCCGGTGTATTGGTTGACATATGGCACTGTGATGCAAAAGGAAATTATTCAGAATATTCAAATCAAATTGAAGGAGATTTTACCAGCCAACATTTTTTAAGAGGAAGGCAAACAACAGATACAAACGGAAATGCCTCGTTTATTAGTATTTATCCAGGATGGTATCCAGGAAGAGCACCTCATTTACATTTAGAAGTCAAAAGCAGTTCGGGACAATCACTATTAATTACTCAAACTGCTTTTCCGGAAAGTGTGTCAAACACTGTGTATGCAACTTCTAGCTATAATGGAAATTTTGATACTTCAAATTCAGCTGACGGAGAGTTTAGAGATAGTTTAAATAGGAGCATTGCAACGATAGTGACTGGAAACACAACAGATGGATATACCTTAAACGAAACAATTAAGGTTGAAGTGTAAAACAAAAAAAGCCTAAAACACAGTGTATAGTTAATGGTGATTTTGTATTTAAAATTATCGTTTATCCTCTTAATCGTACAAGCCTCTTCTTTGGAAGGGGCTTTTTCATGAGATCAAGTGTCGCTGAAGGAGTATATGTCTTTGTCTGAGTTTGAAATTGCAATTATTTGAATCTAAGTATTCTAATCCCTTTATAAATAACGACACCATCGTACGACACAGGTCTACTGTAGCTATCTATTATAGCTTGTCTTGGGTTAGTTCATTTTTAATAGCATTATTTTTGAAATATGAATAAAAATAATAAACAAGGGTTTTGGATACCAATTGGTATTGCAGCAGGTACGTCTATTGGAATTGCTATTGGACTCACAGTTGACAATTTAGGTTTAGGGCTTGGTGTAGGAATATCCATAGGTTCAACATTTGGTCTTATAATGATGAATCAAAAAAAGGTTAATCCTTAATAGCAACTAAGTATAACAAGACCACTAAGAATCATTTTGACATCTAGCCCAATAGAGTCAACAAAAAAGCCCCTCAGTATTAACTGAAGGGCTTGTAGCGAGAAGCAGAATCGAACTGCCGACCTCAGGGTTATGAATGAAGTGGTCATTCTCTGTAACTATCTATTAATCAAACCTTAATGGAGTTAATTATTTGCTGGTGACACAAATTGGTGTCAAAATGGATAAAATCCCAAAGGTTTATTTAAAGAGAAGAAGTGATGGTAGGTGTTATGTTGAGTTAAATTCTGAGGGCAACAGATTCCGATTTACCAATGGTAATTCTATTGGAGTAAATATTCAGCCTAACAAACTTTATGGTGAATTGAGATTAATTTATGCAGAGGAGTTGTTTTTAGAATTTAAAAAGGCTCTCAGGAAGGGGTGGAGACCTATTAAATTAGTTCCAGAAAAAGTGGAGAAGTCGTTAGTGACTGAGTTATTTGAAGAGTCTTTATATAGAAAGTTAAACAACACATATAGCGAACTCTATAAACGAGACTTAAAGTATTCAGTAAAACAACTAAAGAGAGTTTTTAGTGATTTGGGATGGTCTGAACTGGTGATAGAGTCATTTGATAAGTCAAAATCTGAACTTCTTTTGAATACAATAAGTACATCTCAAAGAGTTCAACACAATTATAAGATGCACTATTCCGCTTTGTTTGCTCATATTTCAGATAAATACAAAGCAGTTAATCCATTTAAGGATATTCATTTCCAAAAACAACCTGAACGATTACACAAACCAATCAAGAGAGTTGAGGGTGTCTTAAACGAGATCAGGGGGGTGAGTAAAGAGTTACATCTATGTTGTTTGTTAGCCTATGGTTGCCTACTAAGGCCGCATAGAGAAATAAGACTTCTTACTTGGGGTGACATATCTGATGACTTTGCTCAAATATCATTAGCCGGTAATCAAAACAAGGGTAAGCGCAATAGGATTGTGCCCGTTGGCACATACATAAAGCCCTATTTAAAGGCGTTTAAGGGGTCTTTGGCTATAAGTGAGGATAATGTCTTCACAGGTAGAAAAGAGCCTTACAATCCTGATTACTTCAAGACTCTATGGAGTCGGTATAAAAGGAAGTCTAAACTGTTAGAGAAAGACCAGACACTCTACTCGTTCAGGCACTCAGGGGCTATAGACATCTTCAAAAGGACAGGCTCTTTAACCAAGCTACAGAAAGCTATGGGACACTCATCTATCAATGTATCTCTAACCTACTTGAGGGGTCTTGAGGTAGCCGAGTTGAAGGAGGAGGATATGCCTATGGTTTAGGTTTTCTCTTTTGTTGAATTCATTCTAAGTAATGATTTTCCACTCTTATCTTTCATAATAACTCTGGTTTTAATTATATCATCTGAATTAAAATTCTCAATTATTTTACCGCTAATACCATAGTTTGAAAAATCTATATAGTTCCAAGTCATTGATTTATCAGCTTTATTCCATTTTCCTGTCCAGAAAGTATTACTGCCATCACTTTTAAATTCCCAACGATTGAACTGGTTTGAAGTTTGGTCATAACAAATAATATGTTTGCTTGTATTATCATTATAAACCATTATTTCAAGGTAATTGTTCGATAGAATTAAATTTGTTTCAGTTGTTCCTCTTGTCTCAGTCCTTTCAGTTATCCAAATAGATTTTTCAAAAACCGCACTGCTTTTCCATTTGCCTTCCCATTTTGTCAATATATCAAAAGCATCATTTTTAGATAATTTTTGAGCATTTAAATAACCCGTTCCAAAAACAGGTATCATCATTATAATTAAGAGTACGTTTTTCATATTTAAGTAATTTATAAAATCTATAATACAAAAAATATGCCAAGCTTTGTAGTACAGGTCTTTCAGAAAACAGGCTCTCTAACGACACTTCAGCAGGTGACAGGGCACAGCTCCCTTCAGGTATCGCTAACACATCTAAGAGGTTAGGCAGCTGGAGGTAGAGGATATGCCAGGGTCTTAAACACAAGAATAATCGATGTTTACTGATAAAACCCTATTCTTCTCATCTTACGCTTATTCCCAGACTTAACTTCAACTTCAACTTGAAGTATATCCCCTGTTTTGCAATGGCAAGCTCGGCAGGATAAAACTACTGTCGAAGGATATATAACCTGAAAGGATACGACCTTTATGTTTTTGTTTTCTAAATAAGACGTGACCCAATCTTCATAGATTTGAGGCGTTAAAGTATCCCCGGATGGTGTATCCTGCCACCAAACATCCGAACAACCTGTTTCATCATAATAGAATATGTCTGACGAAGTGTTTTGTTCGCAAGAAGGTAGTATCATCAGAACCAATGACATTAGCGGAATAAAAAGAAGCTTT
>Ga0308024_1000829_pt1 | contig 11797 bp, 8 predicted proteins | sample Neamet420_FD_201295 | JGI IMG/M metagenome (GOLD analysis project Ga0308024, IMG submission 201295) | Marine microbial communities from water near the shore, Antarctic Ocean - #420 | ecosystem: Environmental > Aquatic > Marine > Unclassified | place: Southern Ocean | collected 2014-10-03
TATCCCGTAACACAGTCAAAAAGTATTTAAAACGTTTTACAGAACTCAAATTATCAATAGATATTATTGATGAAATGGATGATGTAAAGCTAGATGAGTTATTTGTTAAGTATACACTTGATAAGATCTCTCCAGAATTAACAGCACTTCATTCCTATTTCCCATATGCTGAAAAGCAGTTAAAGAAAGTGGGAGTAACAAAGCAGTTGTTATGGGAGGAGTATAAAGGTCGCTTTCCCGATGGAGTACAAAGCACACAATTTAGTGTTCATTTTAATAAGTGGTTACAGCATAATACACTTAAGCCACTAATGCGCATGACGCATAAAGCAGGAGATAAGCTTTATGTAGATTATGCAGGTAAAACCCTTGACATAGTTGATAAGTCAACTGGTGAAATTACAGAAGTTCAGTTTTTTGTAGCCATACTCGGAGCAAGTCAGCTTACTTTTGCTGAAGCTTCTCCTAGTCAGAAAAAAGATGACTTTATAAAATCGGTAGAAAATTCATTACATTTTTATGGTGGCGTTCCAGCGGCTATAGTTCCCGATAATTTAAAGTCAGCTGTAACAAAGAGTAACCGCTACGAGCCAACTATCAATAGTACTTTCTTGGATTTTGCAGAACATTATGGAACAACCATTTTACCAGCAAGAAGCTATAAGCCACGAGATAAGTCGTTAGTTGAAGGAGCTGTTAAAATTCTATACACCCGCATATATACCGTATTAGATGGACAAACATTCTTCAGTTTAGATGAACTTAACCAGGCTATACATATTGCTTTAAAGAGCCATAATCGAAAGTACTTTAGCAATAGGACTTATTCTAGACTAACCCTTTTTGAAGAAATAGAAGCGCATAAATTAGCTATGCTACCCGTAAAGCGTTTTGAGGTTAAAGAACAAGTGATTGCAACTGTTATGCTTAACGGCCATGTTTTATTAGGCATAGACAAGCATTATTACAGTGTTCCATTTAGTTACATTAAAAAGAAAGTCAAATTACTATACTCAAAGAGTACGGTTGAAGTCTATTATAAGCACAATAGAATTGCTGTGCATCCCAGAGTAAAGAGTCGTTATAGTTATTCAACTGATAAGGAGCATTTAGCATCTACTCACAAATTCATTTCCGAGTGGTCTCCCCAAAGATTTATTGATTGGGCCAAAGACGTAGGTTCAAATACTCAGAAGCTAATCATACTCATCCTGGAGAAGAAACAACACCCAGAGCAAGCCTATAAAAGCTGCATGGGCGTACTATCTCTTGCCAAGAAGGTTGGTAATAAAAGACTTGACAAAGCTTGTGAAAGAGCTTTAGGTTATGAGGTTTATAATTACAAAATGGTACAGAAAATATTGAGTAAAGGATTAGACTCAATTGATATTGATATAGACCAAACTAAGCATACACCTCCACACAATAATATAAGAGGTAAAGACTATTACAATTAAACTAAAAACAAAAACGATGAACGAACAAACCTTATCCAAAATGAAGCAGATGAAGCTTTATGGAATGCACGATGCATTTACAACTGCCGTAGAAACAGGCGCTACAGATCATTTTACACTTGATCAGTTTGTCACCCATTTAATTGATTCTGAATCGGACGATAGACATAATCGAAAGATTGCACGAAATATTAAGAATGCACATTTCAAATACAAAGCAGAAATAGAGAATGTGGAGTACGATGAACAACGAAATCTTGAAGAAAATTTAGTGCAACGTTTAGCAGAATGTGAATTCGTAAAACGTAACGAGAATCTATTAATCACAGGTTCTACCGGTGTCGGGAAAAGTTATTTATCAACAGCTTTAGGCTATCAGGCCTGTATTGCAGGCTATAGGGCTGTATACTTTAAAGCTAATAGGCTATTTGCTCAATTGAAAATGGCTAAAGCTGATGGTTCGTACTTTAAAGAACTTGCTAAAATAGAAAGGCAACACCTTTTAATTATTGATGACTTTGGTTTACATCCTATGGATAATCAGGCAAGATTAACCTTCCTGGAGATAATTGAAGATCGGTATCAAAAAGGTGCGACCATAATTAACTCCCAAATCCCTGTACAAAGTTGGTATGAAGTTATTGGTGATAAAACGATTGCTGACGCGATAATGGACCGACTTGTACATCAATCTAAACGGATAGAATTAGAAGGCGAATCGATGCGAAAAAAAATGCCTGAAAAAACCGAAAATATTTATTAAATTTGAGAAACAATGATAGTTAAATTTATCGCTCTTTATCCACTTAACTTTACCTGGTCAACATAAACCGGAATGGGGTGGTCAGTATGGCCGGAATTTCCACTTGGTAAGTTTAGTGGTGGACGGGATGAAGATTGAAAGTCAATCTTTAAGTGTTATTACTAAATAAGTTTGCTATGAAAAATATACTGTTTTTAATAGCTCTACTTCATTTCTCATACATCAAGGCTCAAGAGACTTGGGTGTATGAAAATGACTATGGAAAAGGAACACAAATTTTAGAATCGTATGACGGTGGCACCTTACTACTTGCCATAGAGTATTGGCAGCAAGGAGATGGTAAACTCATAAAATTAAACAATACAGGTGTTGTATTATGGGAGCATACAATTTCAGATAATACTGAAACACTTACTGGAATAAAATTAGCAGAGAGTACTGATGGATCTATTTATATAGGAGGCTTGACTTTTAATTACGAAGAATTTTTGGGTGATGCTTTCTTGCTAAAATTAGATGCCTGCGGTGATTTAATCTGGTTTCAAGAATATGGAGTTCAAGGAGTGATGGATTATATTACTGAAATATTCCCAAATGAAGATGGCTCTATAATTATACAACAGATGATTGGATCTAGCGAGGGACGTTTTACTTTAAGAAAATTAAACGATAAAGGAGAAGTACAATGGACAAAACAACACTTTCAAGAAATTGGGAGTAGCCCAGATGGAATGATTCGAACCAGCGATGGTGGTTTTGTTCTCAATGGTTCTGTATATGTACCCCCATATTACGACTTAGATTCTCCTTTAGGATACATAAGAAATGCTGTAGTAAAAACAGATAGCCTTGGTACTGAAGAATGGGTAAATATTTATAGATGGGAGGAGGATAATACAGATACTGTTTTTAGAAGCTCAGGGGGGGGGGTGCAACAACTTGGTAATAACAATTTTATAGCTGCCACTCTAAATAGAAATGCGCCTTATTTTAGACCTGTAATGTATGAGCTAAATACGAATGGAGAAATGATTTACAACAGGCTTATTGGTAAGCCTGATACGGTTTATGATACAACCAAAACAATTCTTTTATCAGATTCTACTCTACTAATCGCTACTTCGGCATCTTTACCCGAAACAGATTTACAACGACATTTAGAAGTCTATAAAATGGATTTACAAGGAAATAAATTAGCTGAGTTTGTAGATAATAATAACCTCTTAGTAACACGTGATTTTAGATTTAATTCAGACAGCAGTTCTGTATTTATAATGCCTGCCGCACGTAGTATAAATGGCAATTACAGCCTATACGCTCTAAAACTCAACCCTTACACCATGGAGTTAGACAGCTTTGCTTTGGAGGACAATACTGAATACGATTATTTCTGTTCAGGGGGTGTGGTAGAGCAAACTATTAATTTTCCAAACTTGGGAGTAGAAGACCTTTTTGTAAAGGAAAAACAACAATTACGTATAGCCCCAAACCCTGCAAAAAACTATACCTATGTCTATTTTGAGATAGAAAACTACAATCGCACCGCTAAAATAGAAATACACAATCTACAAGGTCAACAAATATGTAGTTTCCCTACACTTGCCAGCGAGGGGCGTTTATATCAAGATTTGAGTTCCTATTCTTCGGGTATCTATATTGTGTCTTTAATACTTGATAACAGAGTGGTGGAAACTCAACAGATGGTGGTTGAGTAATAGAAAAAAGAAGGTAGGATATGTGTGGTGCCTTAAAATAGATTTCAAACTTTTCTTTGTAAAATCTATAGTGTTGGAATATCCTTAGCTATCGCATACTGATTAAAACTAGAATGAATATCGAAGTCGATTTTGTGTTATCAGTTACTATAACTCGACGTACCTTCTCTAGTTCACTTGCTCTTCAGATCTATTGTTTTCATCTATATGCTTAGTGGAGGCTATTGAGAAGCGATTTTCGAGAAAGTCATTAGGGGTCACTAAATGCGCTTGAGGGGTTTTATATTTGGGCAATTCAAAGTATGTAAACGTAATTGGGTTTATCTATAGTTATGGGCAAGGGAAAGAGACACTCTGCATTAAATAAACTGAGATGAAAAAATCAGAAAGAAATTTAATTATAGCATTACTCCTAATTATTTACCTTTTGATAGTAGGCGATGATTTTAAGGATAATACTATTATTCAAAATACAATAGCCATTGCATGTAGTATTATAGCTCCTATAATTGTCTTTTTTGTGGATTCATTTCTTTCAAATCTTATAAGAGTAAAACTTTGGTTTATTTCAAAACTACGATATCGAAATAAGAAAATTCGAGTATCAATGTCTTACATATACAGAATTCATATAAATGATAAATATTTACTGGTTAAAAACTCTAAATCGGATTATTATCAACCAGTTGGTGGAGTTTATAAGATTTTAGCCGAAGACATTGGTTATTTAAAAGATAACTTTGATTGGGGTAGAGACCCTTATATGAAAACAAATGGAGAGAAAAGAAATGATTTGAGAGGTACTGTTCCAATGCCGAAACTATTAAGCTTTTTAGACTGGTTCAAATCTCAAAAAAATAGAGAAATTTCTCATTGGCGTGAATTCTTCGAAGAACTAATAAAAACTGAGGTATTAAATATTGAGGTTTTCCCACATTTTGAATATAGATATGCAGGTACGGTTTTAACACCAATTAAGAAATCAAAAAAATGGAAAGACTGTCTTGAGATACTATCATATGATGTTTTTGATTTAATTCCTACAAAAGAACAAGAATCAAAACTAATGAAAACTCAATCTGAGGAAATTAATGAAATTACATGGTTAGATGAATCAATTATTCTGGATAATGGTGTAATAAACAAGGATGAAGAAGTTAAAATTGGGCAGCATTCTAAATGGACCATTGAAATGAAACACTCTAAATAATATTATATGTATTTTTTAAATAATAAAACAGCTCAAATTGATGACTTATTAGCTCGAGCTGCTGAAAAACTTCAACTTGATAAAACTAGAAGAGAAAAGATTGAAAGTTCATATCAAGCTATTCAAGAAGTTTTAGATAATGACCAAGATTATTTTGAATCAAAAAACTTCGAGATTTATCCACAAGGCTCTGTAAGAATCGGTACTACCGTAAAACCATTTGCTGAAAATGAATTTGACTTAGATATTGTTCTTCATATTAGAGATAATGTTTATGAGCAAACTGACCCATTGAAGGTTTTTAATGAATTAAAAAGAGTATTGTTGGCTAATGGGAATTATAAAGATAAAGTTGAACCCAAAACAAGATGTGTTAGATTAGATTATGCAGGGGATTACCATATGGATATTCTCCCTGGTTGTCAGCATAGTAATCATGACGAAGATAAAATAGTAATTCCAGATAGAGAGTTAAAAGAGTGGTTAATAAGTAACCCAAGAGGCTATGCGAAGTGGTTTATGGGCAAAGCTGAATCAGTAAGTCAATCATTATTAGAGAAGGCTTATGCTGTAGAGGAAATACCTTCAGATGATTTTGCAGCTAAAAAACCATTGCAAAGAGCTGTTCAGATTATAAAAAGATACCGTGATATATTTTTTGAAGAATCACCTGACTTTGCAACTCCTAGTATAGTTTTGACAACTCTTGCAGGGCAGCTTTATCAAAGTCAAGAATCAATATTCGAAACGATTGATAACATAATTTCTCAGGTTTATGGTAAGGTAAATTTAAGTAGGGTAAATAGAATAAAAGTCTTAAATCCAGTTGATAATGAAGAGGATTTCACAGATAAGTGGGAACGTGAACCTCAATATTATAGTGAATTTATCAGGTTTACAGAAGCTCTTTACCAAAATTGGGAAAAACTCAAGCAAGATAATGGGATTATCGAGGAAAGTAATATTCTTAAAGGATTGATAGGTGAAAATTTGTATTCAGAGAGTGCAAAACAACAAGCCTTATTAACCGAGGATTATAGACAGAAAGGAAAAGTGTTTTCGTCAAGTACTACAGGTCTATTAGGGTCTCAGAAGAATTCAGATAAGCCAGTTAAGAAAAATACATTTTTTGGAGAGTGAGAAAATATTGGAAAAACAATTTAGCTATTCCTGTTCAATATGCTAATGTAAAAAAGGAATATCCTCAATTTAAAACGAGTATATTAAAGGATTCTTTATTAATTAAAGGAGATTTACAACCTACCCCTAGAAGTTGTACATACCAATTTAAGATAAGGTATTATGTAGGTAAACGTCCAAAAATTAAGATAACAAATCCTGAATTAAAAAGAAATTTTAAAAATGAGAAGATTCCTCATGTATATTCAGGAAATGAATTGTGTTTATATTATCAACAATACAAAGAATTTGACTCAAAGTGTAAGATTTCAGATTACATAATTCCTTGGATAAGTCTTTGGTTGTATTATTACGAAATATGGCATATAACTGGAGAATGGCTTGGAGGTGGGAAACATCCAAGAATAAAAGAGGCTTAACCCCAGCCCATACACTGTATATGAAATCATAGCCACCTATCGGCTGGCAACGCTTCATATACTAAACGTTGGCTTTAGTTGACCATGAAAAACAAAGCCTACATCTATTTTGATGAATTTGGAAATATCCATTTAGATGCAGAATCGAAACTAGGGGCTTTTTCTCATTTTTAAAATAAAATTGTAAACGACGTTGTCCTCCAGGTCAATTTGATTCTGAAAACAGGAGTAGTCTAAAAGGTTTCTTTGTGCACTGAGCTTGATTGGTGAAAAATTATTAAACAATTTGTAATATATTAAGTTAATAAGTAAACGTTTTAAAACAAAGCTCCTCCCGAATGTTTTGGAGGGGCTTTTTTATGCTTTTTTTTTTATTTCACAGAGTGAAATACGACATATTGTAGTATTATAATCTAGCGCTAAGTGATGCAGATTCCTTCGTGATGATAGATTGGTATTGGTTTTTTTTATTTTTAAATAACATTTTAGGTATCATAAGCTTAGCTCGACAGTGTTTAATTTAGTCTTTAACTTATTTATTCACATAAAAATGAAAATTATGAAACAGAAATTTACGATTTTATTAAGTCTGTTGAGTTTGCTAACAATCAGCAAACCAACTAAATTAATTGCACAATGCACCGAACCCCCAGTGTCAGCATATTTAGCTTCTAGTTTAAGTGGTGGTACTACAGTTGTAAATCAAGCCATACTCTTTGAATCTGATTTTGTTGTTGACGTTGATTTAATCTTTGATAATTGCACATTGTATTTTGATCCTGGAGTGAGTATTACAGTGCAAAATAATAGCATATTAACAATTGAAAATAATAGTTATTTAACAGTATGTGATCCTACTTTGGATATGTGGGAGGGCTTAAGAGTAGATGGTCCTGGAAACATGATTATACTTAATGATTCAAAAATAGAGCATGCTGTTTATGGAATAAACTCATCTTTAGGAGGCTCATATGATGTTCATAATTCTAGATTCTCGGGTAATTATATTGGTGTTTATGCACATGATTATACTGGTACTTTAAATGGGACTATTGAAGGAACAATCTTTGAACAAGTCCTAGATGCAAGCACAGGTCTACCTTTAGATTTGTTAACCAATCCTATTGGAGCATTAAATGGGCACTCTGGAGTATATGTTCAAAATATAGGTCATGCTACTATAGGTAGTGATTTATCAGCTGTAAATTATTTCACGAATGTAGCAAAGAGTGGTGTTCACTGTGACTATAGTGATGTTGTTGTTGAAAATTCGGTGTTTAAAATCGGAGATATGCAGACTGGTGTATATTCGCTTGGAAGTGGTGCGTTTGGCGAACTACTTACAGTTAAAGGGTGTTATATGACTCCTGCAGGAGTTGATAGTTATTATGGCATTTTTTCTAACGGACATCCTTCTATGATTGAGAATAATGATATTATTGGTATTACGAACGGAATTCGATGTACTGATATGGGAGCTAGTTTTATTTTTGATAATAAAATTTCTGATGCAGAAGTTGGTATATCTATCGATCAAGTATTGCCAGCAAGTACACTTAATGCAGTTATATTTGATAATGAACTTACGAGCTGTAGAAAAGGGATTAGAGGTACAAATATCCCATCAAATAGTAATGGTAGTGACATGTTTGTTATTAATAATAATAGCATACAAAACACAAATTCATCATTTGCTAGTTCTTCAATTTCAGAATACGGTATTCAAGTTAACAATTGTGATGTTGCTTCGGTGGTAAATAATTTTATAAGTCTAAATAGATCGACTTCATCAATTCTAAATGATGATAAGCGAGCAATTCAAATTAGTGAATGTTCAGGCTCCATTGTTTCTGAAAATGAGATACACACAGCAGGTTCAGGTATTTGGGTGTCAGGCTTGTGTAACGATACTCGTTTTACTTGTAATGCGATGAGAAATACTAATTTTGGTTTTAATTTCTTACCAACATTTGGTACTGCTGCAACCGAAATTAGTACACAAGGATATATAGATACTGATGGCGTGTATATACCTAATGATAATATTTGGATAGATGGATTTGTCGGTGATTTTAGGACTTATGGTGGCCCCTTAAATACTCCCATAGATTGGTACTCTAGAGAAGCTTTACTATCTCCAAATGTATATAATGTATTTGGTCCTTTAGGACCAGGTGTTTCGAATATAAATTACATTCCATTTACAGGAATAACCGAAGTAACTTCTTGTTCCGGAAATAATGGTATAGGTACTTTTTGGGCTGTACCAAGAGGTCTTTTAGACCCAATAGTAAAGGATGAAATTATTCGAGAAGTATTAAGTAATGAGTTTGATACAAAGAGTAAGGATTATGTGTATAAAAATTTATTGGAAAGACCTGATCTTTTTGATTTAGGCACATCTGATGATATTGTTTATGAAAGTTTTTTCGAGTTGATGCAAAACTCAAATATTGGCTATTTCAGAGATGTATTGTCTAAGATTGATGCTAGGAATTACGAGGAAGCACTAGTGCAAAATGCATCTATTTGGGCAGAAGACTTGATGGAGGAAAATCAAAAAGTTGTTACCCTTTTGTATTTAGATAAATTTAGAAAACATATTGAATTCAGTGCAACAGAAGTGGAGACTTTAGAGAATATTGCAACACTAACGCCATATTTAGGAGGAGATGCCGTTTATTCTGCAAGAATAATGCTTGATTTATGGCCTGAAGAAACGGGTGTGGCATATCGTACAGATGGTTCAATACAAGGTGAACAAATTGACTATGAATTAATGGATAGATTTAAGGTTTATCCGAATCCTGCCAAGGATTACATTACTGTTAGCTTTATTGAAATAAAAGATTTAGAGGGGGTTATTTTCTATATTTATAATATGATGGGTGTTGAAGTTAGGCATGAAGTGCTTGATTTTAATTTCAACAGATTAGACATGGATATTAGTTCATTAAATTCTGGTATTTACTTCTATACGCTAGAAAGAAATGGAGAAATTATATTAAAGAACCAGCTGGTTAAAATTGATTAATTTTAAGCCCCGCAAACAAATGTTTGCGGGGCTTAATAAATATTTTACTATGAAGAACACACTTTTATTGTTATTTATCTTGATTCCAAATTTAGTGATATCTCAAAACTTAGTACCTAACCCTAGCTTTGAGGAGTATGAATGTTTACCTACTATACATGCAAACGATATGATTAATTGTGCACCACCATGGTTTGCAAGCCCCCATTCAGAATTCTTTAATTATTGGTCAACAGGCTCACCAGATTATTTTAACAATAATATGGAGTTTGATTATGTATGGACAGTTGACTATGTGCCTCCACAACCTAGAACTGGAGATGGTTCAGTTTCATTTATTCCAGTTTTTTCAGCTTATGATCCTATTGAGGGATATGATTATATCTCAAACCATAATATTGAATCAATTCAAGTTAAATTAATTGAACCTATGGTTGAAGGCGAGTTCTATGATGTTAGTTTTTATGTTGCATTGCCTGATAAACTAAATTTCATGAATGTTAATCACCTTGGAACAGATGAATTAGGGGTTTACTTCCATACAGACACCGTTTTTACGCAGGCTTGGCTAGAAAGTTTGACTACACATAGAGACTCGATAGAAAATGTCGTAAGATTAGATTCATCGGGTTTAGATAACTCTGGCGTTCTAGTTCCTTATTTCTCAGAATACTTACAAGAACCAGATTTAAAGTTAAACCAATTATTAGTAAATATTGGCGAATGGATTCGTGTAGATACAGTGTTGTATGCTGATAAAGCATATGAATATATGTATTTTGGACAGTTTAACTGGTATACCGAGATAAATACGATAGATCCTGAGCCATCATTTCCATGTTATAATTTTGCAAGAGTAATACTAGATGATGTCTCTGTATCATTACATAACTCAATAAAAGAAACGGCTAACGCGGGTAACGATACAACACTTTGCATAGGTGAAAGTGTGGTGCTTGAGAGTCATGATTTAGAAAACTACATTTATCATTGGGCAGATATCCTAGGCAACGAGTGGGATATAGCTAATCCTACAGTAAATCCAGAAACCACAACGACCTATTATTTAAGTGTAAAGGATTTTGCATTTAACGAAACCTTCGATAGTATCACAGTCACCATAGATGAGTGTAACGAGAGTCTTGCAGATGTTTATGCTTCTCAGATTAAAGTATTTCCAAATCCAGTAACAACTATTGTTGAGATAGTAAGTGAATATGCCATTAATTCATGGAAGCTTATGGATGTCTTGGGGAAGGAAGTCGCTAGTAGTAGGTGTCTGGTATCAAGTAAAAACTTATTACTTGATGTTTCGAGTTTTGATACAGGGCTTTATTTCTTGGAGATGGAAATTGATGGAGTTCTAGTTGTTAAACAACTAATGGTGGAGTAAGCCCTTTAATAGTAAATAGATTTAAAAAAGCTCCTCCCGAATATTCGGGAGGGGCTTTTTTATAAGGCTATTTTTTTATGAAAATAAACCAATGATAGAGAGTTGTTTGCTATTAGGAATTGAATTAATAGATGAGCTGATATATAGGAAGTATTGTACTTAGTTTTACTATGTTTGTTTGATGAGGTATATCAAACTAATTCTCTGCTTGTTTATGGCAATAACTAGTGTTGTAGCACAAGAATATGATTTAAAATCATATTCTGAAGGTGATGGTTTATCTAGTGCGGTTGTTTACTCTATTACTCAAGACGAACTCGGTTATTTATGGCTAGGCACATCATATGGCTTAAACAAGTTTGATGGTCAAAAATTCAAACAATTTTACACTAATGATGGTCTTTTAGATAATCGGGTTAGTAAAGTAAATATTGATAATGAAGGTGTCTTGTGGATTAAAACAGGAAAAGGAATTCAGAGTTATAATGGTCATGATTTCTCACGGATTGATTCATTGGGTAGTAATTCAGCATATTTTAATTGTAAATCGTCAGCAGAAGTTGGACTCTAAATTAGTAAATTTAAGTCACACTTTCTCAAACGAAGGTTAACCTTCGTTTGAGAAACAAAACAACGAATTATGGTACGTAAAAAGAGTTCAGAATC
>Ga0308024_1000834_pt1 | contig 11749 bp, 6 predicted proteins | sample Neamet420_FD_201295 | JGI IMG/M metagenome (GOLD analysis project Ga0308024, IMG submission 201295) | Marine microbial communities from water near the shore, Antarctic Ocean - #420 | ecosystem: Environmental > Aquatic > Marine > Unclassified | place: Southern Ocean | collected 2014-10-03
TGATCGGTTGGGTTGGTGAGAGTCACTGCAAACCAATGGCTTGCGTCTTGTGTGGGCAGAGTGAAGCCCTCCACTATAAGTTCACCCGACACAAGAGCCGCCTTGGCCTCCGCTGGTGTTGCCGCCTTACTAACATCCGCCCAATGTACTGTGGATAAGCTTTGTGGCTCAACATCGTCACTCAAAGTAAATTGAGGTATCGCACTTGCCCATGATGGACTAGCCAGCAATATTAATAAAAGTGTACCAAGTCGCACCCATGGTACATAACTAATGTATGAAAAAATCATTCCTGTCGCCTGTTATCAATTATCTCTTGAGACTCAATATGTAGTGGCTACGTAAATCGAGGTGCCCTAAATAGAAAAATCACCCTGTCATAGCTGTAAAATTCAATAGATGATTTTAGTTCCTCATTTTTAATATGGCTTTGCAGATCCCCTATAAACGTGAGATTGAGCTTCTGCCGTGTCTAGTAATGCCAAAAAGGCCGCTGGATCTTTATTAGGCTCACCTAATAGCGCCTTCATTTCATCCAAGGTCGCTTGCATAGAGTCCACCCTAAATAACCCACAAACACCCAGCATTTGATGGATCTCTTCGTCTAACGTATCAAACGCACCCATTTCTATGTATGCGCGACTATTGCTAATGAATGATGCGGACTGCACTGAAAATCTATTAGCTAAGGCGTTAGTGTTGGCATTTTTTGGAACTTTAAGGTTTTCATCATCAAGATCGAAGTCAAAAATGCCAGATATTACTTTAAGTAATTGAGTCTGAGAATACGGCTTGCATAAACAATGATTTGCACCCGCTTGCCTAGCTTGCTCAAGTACATCACTCCTTGTATCTGCTGTGTGAATGATGATTGCACAGTGTTCTACTTTTTTACTAATTTCCAAGGCTCTTATTTTATGGGTTACTTCAACACCATCCATACCGTTCATGTGCAAATCCATCAGCACGATGTCGATACCCCCTTTGTCAAATCGTTCTACCGCTTTCTGGCCACACTTAACCGCAATTAGGTTAATGCCTGTGATTGACAAAAAGGTTTTTAGCTCCGCATAATTGTTCATAGAATTATCCACAAACAACATGGTTTTCCCAGATAATTCCAACACGTCGAGCAGGCCCTCTTGAGTGAGTGGTGACATGATTCTTGGCAGAGGTAGTCGCAGTTCAAACTGTGTGCCTTTTCCTAGCTCAGACCTTACAGATAAAGTGCCTCCCAAGACTTCACTGAGCGCTTTGGAGATGTAAAGCCCTAGACCACTGCCAATCTGCTGGATAGCACCCGTCCTAGACACTTGATGATAAGCAGTAAAAATATCCTCTAGTTGATCTTCTTCGATGCCATCGCCAGTGTCTGAGACACTAAATATAAGATCGTCTGTTGACGCACCCTCCACTATAACCACTTCTATATGGCCTGAATTAGTAAATTTAATGGCGTTGCCCAATAAATTGATCAGAATTTGCTGAAGTTTCCCGCAGTCACCCCTACGAGGCAATATTAAATCATCCTGCACATGGAAGATTAACGACAGGTTTTTGTCGTGGGCTATGTCAAGGAACATGCCTTCTAACTCATTGACCATATCGCCAATATTACAATTGCTTGATTGAATGTTAAATGTTGCTTCATTCGAGAGTTTAGAGTGATCGAGCACATTACTAACCAAATTTGACAGCTGCTGACTGGCAATTTTTAGTGTTTTAAACTGCCTAGAAGATATTTTCAGTTCTTCGCCCTTATTAATCAGCCCTACAATGCCAAGAATACCGTTTAAAGGCGTACGCATCTCATGGTTAATGTGGGCAAAAAACTTTTCCCGGTTTTTGTTGGTCAGTTGAGCTTCAAATTGGACTTTCTCACTTTCACTCTCCGATTTTAAACTGTGCGAAAAACGCCTCATCAGTACATAAAATATAACAAGAAATAAGACAGGCCGAATTGTTTGGGCAAGACGATTACTGTCGTCTATGGGTCCGAATGTGAGGTTTATGTCGTGGCCTGTGAATACCACCATCACAAGAAATGGGGGTAACATCAACCAAGCGTCTGATACGTTTTTAAAAAAAGCTCCCCATGCTAGCACTATTAATCCTGCAAGCATTCCGACATAAAATAGGGGCACAGTAATGTATGAAGCTGTTGCTTCCGGGGTTGCCAAATCAGTAACTAAAATTACGCACACAGCTAGTGTAACGAAAATACCTGCATGCATCAGGCCTCTAGGTGCCTTTTGCTCTACTAAATGAAAAGCAAACATAACCATAGAGGTACCAGATATGGCAGCAAGAACAAATACGTATGGATAGTAATCTACAATGCTAGGGAAAAAATCAAACAGAAGGCCAGCCCCAAATAGTACATGGGAAAGTAACGCCCCTCCAAGCCAGGCAAATACTCGGTCCTTGGGCCATAGCAGTGCCACGATCAATAACGTTAAACCCAGAATCAATTGAATAGCGTAAGCAACAAGTACTAATTTATCATCATAAAATAGCTGTTTTTTGTAGGCAGGGGAAACACTGTCTTGAGTACCAATGTACACTTTTGATAGGACGGTAGGCAGGAGAGATTCGCCGAGCACCTTGAGCTTGAATTGATTTTCTCCCTTGCTCAAATGACTTGACGGCATAAGGATTAAAGAAGTATTGCGAACTAAAGGACCCATCCACGTGTAGTAAGACTGACTATCGTAAAGAAACATCCCCGCCATAGACACCTCAATCTTAGGTAGAAAAGTAGGGATATAGATATATAAAGGGCTAATGGGCTCCTCATCTAAGTTAAAGGTAATATAATATTCACTCTCCTTTTTTAGAACTTTAGATCGCATTCCCCTGTGTGGCAACGCAACCTGTTCAAAATGTCCATCTGCACCCACAAGCTGAACATCGCTTATAACAATGACATCGTTTGGCACCGGCTTTGTTGGGGACATCAGTATCAGCATAAAAACAACAAAGGCTAGGAAGTATAAGAGCCAAGCTATTTTTTTAACTAACGATTTGGGTTTTAGTTGAAACATCAATATTAATTTTTTATTCATAACAAACTCACTATAACGCTACTTTTTTATTCAACTTTATGTATCAACCATCACCTGTGGGTCAACACCTTATTCTTGCCTGTTCGCAACCTCTTGGTACAGTTTTAGTTGGTCTGTCGCGGTGGTTAGCAATGCTAATAAGGCTAATTTATCTATCCTGCTTTCATTTGATAGAGTGTTCATTTTTGTCAAAGTAGCTTGCAGAGACCTTGCCCTGAATAAGCCACAACTGCCTATCATTTTATGGGTTTCTTCAGCTAAAGCTTCAAAGCTATGACTATCTATATGTCTGCGACAATCATTAATAGACTCATTAGTTTGCTCTAAAAAATCCCCAACCAAGGGGTGTAGTGCGGTATCTTCAAAAACATCATCTGTAGTACCCTCAAAATCTACACCAAGGAAATCACACAGAACTTTGATCAGCTCTTCCTGTGTATAAGGCTTGTATAAACAATAGTCTGCGCCAGCTTCGTTAGCTTCTTCTAATATTTTCTCCGCTGTATCTGCTGTATGGATAATAATGGGGCAATGCTCAAGTTTCTTATTAGTTTCAAAGGCTCTTATTTTATGGGTTGCAGCAATGCCACCCATTACACTCATATGTAAGTCCATCAATACAATATCTATACCACCTTGCTCGAATCGCTTTACTGCGTCCTCGCCATCGGTAGTAACAATTATAGTGATACCTGAATGTGACAAAAAGGCGTGCACTACTTCCTGGTTAATTCGAGAATCGTCTACTACTAAAACACACTTATCAGACAGGTCTAAGCAAGCAATCTCACCACCTCTATTACTTTTATATTTGTCGTGAATAAAAAGAGGATTAAGCGGCAGACAAGCATCAAACTGCGTACCCTTGCCTAGCTTCGATGTAACACTGAGCTTGCCTCCCATGGCCTCACTGAGCGTTTTGGATATAGTAAGTCCTAAACCACTGCCAGGCTGTCCATGTCTATTGTTATGAGATGTTTGATGATAAGCAGTAAAAATATCCTCTAGTTGATCTTCTTCGATGCCATCGCCGGTGTCACTAAGACTAAAAACGACGTCTATATCTGATAAACCCTGAAATATAGTCAAATCAATCCGCCCTGTATGAGTGAACTTGATAGCATTACCCAAAAGGTTGATGAGAATTCGCTGTAATGCCACATTGTCACCGTAGCGATCCATGACCAAATCACTTTGCACGTGAAATTTTAATAGCAGGCCCTTATCTCTTGCTATATCAGAGAACATGCCCTTCAAATTATTGACTAGATCCGGGATGTTAAAGTTAATCGGGTGAGTTTCAAGTTCAATGTCATTTTGTAATTTAGAGTGGTCTAGTACATTATTTATAAGGCTTGCCAGTTGATTACTAGAGGTTTTAAGTGTTTTAAAGTGCCGGCTAGATATTGGTTTATCATCATTAGTTTTGAGAACATCTATGATGCCAAGAATACCGTTTAAAGGCGTACGCATCTCATGGTTAATGTTGGCAAAAAAAGCTACGCGCTTGTCGTTGGATTCTTCTGCTTCCAGTTTTGCTTTGTTAAGTTGTTTAGCCTGCTCAATGATTGTGTTTTCTAGCCTAACATTGGCGCTCTCCGTGGCCATTACCAATGATTTTGAAGATGCTTTATTAATATTGAGTACTCTATTAAATAGAGCAATGGAAAATAAAATATTTTCTGCAATAGAGCCAACTATAATGCCATGGACAGTGACTACGTTATCAGGAACGATGCCGGCATTGACGAGCATTGTACAAATCGCACCGGATAGAAATAGTGAAACGCCGAGAGTTATAAGCTTGGTATCACCCGCACCTTTAAAAATAGAATAGATTAGGCCGCCTACAAACATTACAGATATAGGAATGAAGGAAACTAGCGTGTAAGAGAAGTAATTCCCATCAATAAAAGTCAACACTGCAACGACAATCGCTAACAACCTAACCCCCCTCAATAAAACGGTGATCAAGAGTGTATTTTTATTAGAACCAATGACACTACCAATAAACAAAGAAAGGAAAATAATCATGCCGTGGTAGGCTAATAATAAAAAGCTTCGGTCATCTATCTGAATATCTAAATATAAATCCCTAGAATTAATAACCAAAGTTGCTGCAATAAAACTTAGAATAAATCCGCTATAATATAAGTAATTATAGTCTCTGAAAGAAATAAACATTAGAGCGTTTATTATACTAAGTAATAACGCTGCACCAACGTACATATTTACGATCGTGTGGTGAGTATCACCAACAAAGCTCAACTCTTCGGATGTGGCAATAAAAAAATTAAGCTGCAATAATTTAACTTTACTGTGCACTTCAATATAATAAGTTTTGCTTTCGTAAGGCTCTAGTTCTAGTTGGAATACTGGCAGTATGTTTTTTATTTTACGTTTATTTAGCGGAACATCAGTGCCGTTGAGCTGGCTTAGCCATTCGCCTTGTTCCTGATAGTGGAGGTTAACTTGTGTAGGGTAAGCTTGCCGTAAATATAGAACCTTGGAAAGGTTATAGTCAGCAGTATTGGTGAGGGTGAAAGCAAACCAGTGGGCAGCATCTGTCATAGGGATGCTGTAATTGCCTGGAATTTGGCTTCCAAGAGCCTGATTCTTTGTTGCGTCCTCTGGTGTTAAGGATTTGTCATTCTCAACCCAATGTAACAAATTCAGGCGATCGACCCTTGTGTCATCACTTACATCGTAATTAGGTGGAGATTGGGCAGCAGAAACCTCACAGGAAAATATGAATAAAAACAGGATTAGCCTTTGGCATGTGGGCATTTTTTTATTGAAAAACATCATGCAATTTACTCATCTTATCTAACACTACCTGAAACTGCATTATACGTTTAAATAAGGCTCAGCCAGAAGATCACCTTACTGATTACGATGCCTAAATATCGTGCGCAAGCAGTAGCGTTGCGTTTGCTGCACAACACATAGTTATATCCGCTCGGAACAAGCTTTATTTAAGTTATATCCATACTTAAAAAACTCGGCAACTAATAGGATTTCGTTCTCATTTACACCCTTAAACACCACTCCATTAACGAGCGAATAGCCCAAGACCGGATGCCCTAGCGTGCTCAAAAAGTTGAAATAGGAGGCCAATCATTACCCGATTTACCACACCGATGGCACATCCTCAGTATCAAATAAACGATAAAAATCACGTTTCTGACATAAAGTTGTCAAAGTAGGATGGCTCAAAAATTTAGTCATTCTAAATTTCATAAAAAGATTAATACGCATCCTATCCTACTAATATAAATTAAACGTAACAATAGGCAAAAGTACCCATATAAAATGCTGCAATGCTTGTTATCCAATACCCACAGGACCTAGGGCCTGATCATAAAATGAGTCAAAATATTCTAAGAAAAGTCATCCTCTCAAACAGGTGAATATGGTCATATTTTAGATGGTGCCTAACTAGCGTCTACACAAATGGGCTAATTTACCCATTGTGGCATCTCATGACTCTCAGTTAAGATATGGGTACAACTTTTATTTAGGGCCTTTCAGTATGACCCCATCGCGAGTGTTTTTGATAGATGATCATGAGCTTGTGCTAGATGCTATTTCTAACTTGATAAGCTCTAGTGGTGTTGAAACAGGCCTTCGAGTGTTAGGTGTGGCTAAAAGTTATGAAATAGCTTTGGCTGTACTTGAAAATCAACAGCCAGACCTATTGCTGTTGGACATAAACATGCCAGAAGTAAATGGCTACGAGATAGCCTATATGTTTAAGAAAAAATGGCCAGCCATGAAAATCCTCATGCTCAGTAGTAATGAAGGTGTTTCAGATGTTACTCGATCTAGGGTTGCAGGTGCCGATGGTTTTGCGCTAAAAGGTGGCTCACTTGAAGAGCTGGTAGAAGCCATCCTAAGCGTGTTAAAGGGCGACCACGAGTTTGTAGTTTCAAAAGCTCTAATCGACGAAAGTGAAGGTGCAGATTTATCCAGCATGGGCCTTACCCGCAGGGAAAGACAAGTGTTGAGGCTTATAGTTCACGGAGAATCAGCTAGAGGCATTGCTAATACATTGAACATAAGCCCCCGTACTGCAGAAAAACATCGAGCCAAGGTTGTTTCCAAGCTGAAAACTCCAAATGCAATAGAAATGGTTGAGTATGCTCACCAACTGGGCTTGCCTAGCCATTAAGCCGGTGTCCTAGTGCCATTAAACAGTATTGATAACAAGGTTTTTATAAATGCAAAGAACTAAGTCTAATACTGGGCATAACCTTAAAAACATGCAATGGCCAGGATCTAAGCTTAAGATTGCGGCCATTTCAGTGCTCGCACTCGGCACTTTTACTTCCCTTTTGGCTTTTGCCATAAGTGGCTCTGTGGCCAAAATTAACACCTTAGATTACCACTCGGTTAGTGGTATACACGTGGTTTCTGGTACTGGACAAACCGATACCGTACTGGCATCAGGAACCATCAACAGCAACAGTGCAGAAGGATGGATACTGAAGGTTGTGTCCAGCAATAAGGGTAAGCTAATACAGGGATCTGGCGGGTCTGGGAATGAGATTGTGTACTCTAACGTCAAAATGATAAGCACTGGCGGTACTTTGGGAGCAACCCTTACTAACCCTTCTGGCGTAGATAGGGCTATTACAAGTGGTACCGCAACGTTCGATACCGGAGTAGCCACAACCGCAACAGTGGATTACAAATTCGAACTCCAAGTCAGCTGGCCTGCAGACTCATCAATGCTGGGTGGAACATACACAGACACCATCACCTTACTTACGGTTCCTATTGATTAGTAACTGTGTGCACCTGTTGTTTTACAACTTAAGTTTGCCAGCTAAGTAAATTTACAAAACACTTCTACAATTAATATAATAAATATATTGACTATATTTTTCTGTTATATAAATAATTTAACAATATTATTTTAAATATTTTTATTTATAAGAAATAAACCCTCTGTTAATTACAAATTTAAATACACCTTATTACAATACAATTTGATAAATCCTGCCAACCATCTGCCAAAAGGTTATATGCCATGGTACTTATGGGTAAAAGTGCGCACTTTAAATTGATAGCGTAATAATAGGTAAAATAACCCATATATTAACTTTATATTTTTTTTGTAGGTAAAAGAACCCATATATTTTCAATTAAAATATATAAATATGGGTAAAAGAGCCCATAGTTATTAAATTAATTATTATGTAACATTAATTCTCAATTGATTTATGTGTACCGCTCAATTAGTGATAGGCAATACGACCTATATATATTCAATTAATTCTTATAAAGAATTTGAATTCAATTAATTCAAGCGCACTAATTAAATTAAGTGATTATCTAAGCTCCAGCTAAGATAAGTTATGTAGATAAAAAATAATTAATCCCTTAATAATAGAGAAAATACTATGAACAACATCTTAAAGAAATCCGTACTAAATATTGCAGTAGCCACAGTTTTGACAGCTGGCTTTGCTAGCTCTGCTATTGCTGCTGGCGGCATTGCTGCAATCAACTCATTGACCGGCGCACAAACAGACTTGCCAGCAATTGTGGCCTCTGCTGATGTAAGTAACCTACAGGTTTTCTCAGGAACAATCTCAAACAACAGCAACTCTGGTTGGAACGTGACAATTACATCTACTAATGATGGAAAATTGGAAGGCAGCAGTGGAACAGGCGCTGGTAGCGAAATCCCATACACTCTGTACCATTTGAATGAAGTTTTGAACGCAGGCAGTGTTATGGGCGCTCAGGTATCTGGAAATGTTTATGGATCTCACGCACCAACTTCAGGAGTACACACATTTGCTACTTCAGCAGTAACAACTGCAACAGTTCACCAGGACTACACCGTTGGCGTTAGCTGGGATGCAGATACTAGCCTATTGGCAGGTACATACTCAGACACATTTACTTTGGTGCTAGCTGCTAACTAGTTCGCACTGTAGCTAAATACGTCTTATTTAGCAGGGCTGAAAATCCAAATCAACCGCTATACGGTAGTTGATTTGGATTACTAAAATGGATATTACTAACCACAGTTTTATTTTAAATACTGCTCTAATATCTAGTAACCAAGATGACTATAAAACCAGTAGAGTGGTTCCCAGCCAATATGCCACCATAGTTAACTATGAAACAACTCTCCCCAGAAAGGTAACACACACGATGAAATATTTTATCCAATGTTTCCAGGCACTTTTGGCCCTTATTATATTTATTTCACTGCCAACGTTCGCATACACACTCACTCCCACCACTATGAAATTGAAAGACAGTGGCAGCGAATCAAGTGGATTCATGCAGCTTGCAAACAAAGCAACAGAACCCGCAGCTATCCAATTCACTATCTACGAACACAGTAAAGACTCTGATGGAAAAGCCATTAGAGGCAGGGATGCTAGCGACCAATTTATTATTTATCCACATCAGGTCGTTATGATGCCTGGTGATGAGGTCAGTGTACAGGTACTCTGGGTTGGCGAGTCCATACTAGATGCTGAACAAGCATTTACCTTACTAAGTCAACAAATACCTGTCCCACGTAAAGTCACAGTAAAACCCGATTCTATTGATAAACTGACCCTTGATATTAGAATTTTGATGAATTATGAAGGTAGAGTCTATATAACACCACTGGGCGCAAAGGCCGATATTATTACCACTTCAGTCAACCAAGTTTCAGGCACTAACTCGCCTGAAATGATAGAGATAATTTTTGAAAACCAAGGCACAGCCCATGCATCAACGTCTAACATGTCATTAGTGTTCATACCGCTTGACTCTACAGGCGCTCAGCTAAAGCAGCAGGCTATTACGCTAGATACAGGAAAAATCCCAGCAATGCGGTCACACCTTTTAGCAGGTGGAAAACGACGCTTGGTTATTCCCAGGCCTGCAGGCCTGAAGGCTGGTCAATTCGATGTTATCCTGTCTCAATAACACATCACTCAACATGCGCCTATTGCGTGCATCAAAGCAACGTGTATGTCTTTGGTTGCTTGTTTTTGCCAGCATTCCTGTCACGGCTATTGCCAGTAGTGAAGAGGACACTCCCTATCAAAAGACGCGGGAAGAGCTTTTCCTAGACATCTTCAAACATCCTGCGCCTAACATCCCGGTTAACAGCTATGTTTTAGTGCTGTTCAACGATGGGATGGAACAAAAAATGAAGGTTTTGATGCCCCAGGGCAAGCAAGAAATACTGCTTGAGGGAAAATTACTATTAAAAACTTTATCACAGCAGTTACTAGATGAAGATGTTTTACACCAACTAGAGCAAAAAATTGATGCTAATGGATGGCTTGATATAAATTCGTTGAAGGATACGGGAGTATCGGCCTCATTCAATCCTAGCAAGTTCGAACTGGCTGTCACTACGCTGCCTAGCATACGTAAAAGACAGGTCAGCCATTTATCTGCCCCAATCATTGTCCCTTCCAAAACCAATACAATTTCCCCAGCGCCAGTGTCAGGCTTCATCAACTTCGACCTTAAAGCGCTGGTTGATAGCACAAAAACAGTCGTCCCTTCCAGTTATAAGACCCGAACGGGGATTTCAGCTTCCGGCGCTATCAACGTAATGGGAGTGGTTTTTGAAACTTCTGCATCTACCCAACCTAGCAAAAATAATTCTTTACAAAGAGGCGATGCACGTCTGGTTTATGATCAGCCACAGCGAGCATTTAGGTATACCTTAGGAGACCTCAACTATCCAACTATAGGTTACCAACGCCCTTTAGAAATCGGTGGTATAGGCCTCTCGAAGGACTTCTCTCTTCAACCTTACGTGCCCACCCATAGAGAAAAAAACCTAGAGTTTTACCTAGAAGAGCCTGCCACAGTATTTGTGTGGGTGAACGAATCTCTAGTGAGTACGTTACAACTTCCTGCAGGCCGCCACGATATCCGTGGATTCTCGCCAGCCTTAGGCCAAAACGACACCCGTCTTGTTGTAGAAGATGCTTCAGGTAAAAGAGAGGTTATTCATTTTTCTTACGTCTTCAACTCCAAGGTTCTGGCAAAAGACAGATCTCAATTTTCCTACAATGCTGGATTTAGTCGCACATTTAAGGATGGGATATACCATTACGACTCAAACAAACCAGTTCTGTCTGCGTCCTACAGGATTGGCATAGAAGATCAGACAACTCTTAGCATCTATGCTCAGACGGATGATTTACACTCCTTGATCGGTACTAGCGTTCTTCACACATTACCCGCTAGCATCATGCAGGTAGACATGGCTGCCAGCCGATCAGTGTCTGAAAAGAAGGCTTTGGGGGCCAAAATTTCTTGGAACAACATCCCAGATAAAAATGACCGCTTAAAAACATCATCACAACTATCAATGGAGTACCTCAGCAAAAACTTCGGCTTGGCTGATACGCCTTCTAACACTCAAAGGGATGTCATCAACTTTAACGCCGCACTTGCGCTCCAGGTTGGACCGCGTTTGGCAGTCACTATGGGGGGTGCTTTCGCACCTTCGCGGAAAATTGGCTCAGCTGACTCCCACAGAGGATCGGTTGGACTATCTTACAAGTGGGGAAATTACGTTTCGATTAAGAGTGCTATCAGGCGGGGTCGCTCAAGTAATAGCTTGATGCAAACAGAAATATTATTTGGAATTAGTTCTACTTTTTCTAATAATCTGGGTGACTTTTATGTGGCAAAAGAGATGG
>Ga0308024_1000839_pt1 | contig 11689 bp, 11 predicted proteins | sample Neamet420_FD_201295 | JGI IMG/M metagenome (GOLD analysis project Ga0308024, IMG submission 201295) | Marine microbial communities from water near the shore, Antarctic Ocean - #420 | ecosystem: Environmental > Aquatic > Marine > Unclassified | place: Southern Ocean | collected 2014-10-03
AATATCTATATTTGATCTCTCCTTCATCTGTAGGATCTTTCTTACCTAAGATATCTAATCCTATGATCGCCTTGAGTGTATCTGTTAAGTCTGCGAAGTTTGCTTGTGATTGACTAATTTCTATAGTTGTTGCGTAATCAAGTACCTCTCCGAACTCAGGATGACTTGCCATAGTGACTACATCATCTACTTCTTCTTCAGAGAATGCCTGCCATGAAATACCTATTGCGGGTTTATCTACTAAAGACATTATGTCTACACCTAAATCGTCAAATTCTAGGTTTTCCCAATCAATTAAAAGTTCTACTATCTTTCCTATTTTGCTCATATGTCTATATATATTATAATCTTGCTAAATCGTTTATCTTAGCATCTGCTTCTTGTTGTGAAGTCATATCATCAGATACTACATAAGCTTTAATAGATCCACTAGTTGAACTAGCACTTTGACCTAATGTTACTATATTGTTTTGTTCTTCTCCTTCTGCAGCTGCGTCTAATGCATCTAATGGATTAACTGGTGTTGCTGTCGGTACTGAGAAGCTTCCTCCACCGCCTCCGCCGCCTCCACCGCCTCCACCAGGAACTGGCGTTGATACGATATCTTTAACAGATTTAAATCCAATACCTGCAATTGTAGCGATATTGGCAATCTTTAATCCTATTTCAAATGGGGTAACAGTCTTAGTTGCAAGTTCTGCAGTAATACCTTGATAAGTATTAATAGTTGCTGCGGCGATCGCTGCTGCTTTACCTGCTTTAGAGTTTGCTCCAAGAAGACTTGCGATAGAACTAAAAGTAGAAGATGCCATACTTATCTTAGCGTCTTTCTCTTTCTTATCCATTGCCTTATTAAACTTAACTTCTTCTTTCTTTAGTTTAGATTGTTTCTTAGCATATACATCTATAACCTTTTGTTTCTGTGCTTCTGATGCTTTAAGTAAATCTAATTCTGCAAGAGCTTTTTCTTCTTGTATCTGTAGTTCTACTCTAGACTTTTCCCAAGCATTTTCAATTTGCTCTGCATCTAAAGTTTTAATTAAATCATGTATTGATTGTTTTCTTGCAGCTTCTTCTATCTCTAGCTCTCTTGTTATCTTAGCGGCATCTAACTTTTGTAGTTGTAAAGCGGTCTCTGCTTCTATTCTACTAGCAGTTGCTTCAGCTAATTGAGTCTGTAACTCTTCTCCTTTTTCATAGTTAGTTTCTTGTTGTAACTGTAACTTGATTAGATCTTCTTCTAGTTTAGCCTGACTCTGTAAGTTCTCTGCTAGCTTTACTTGTGCTTCTCCTACCTTAATAAGAGCTTCCTTACGTTCATCATATGTTAATGTAGTATCTTCTGCAATCTTTTGCTGAGTCTCTAACTCTTTATTAAGCTGTGCATTAGTTACAATTAACTCTTGTTGTGTATCTCTAATAGCTCTCATTGAAGTAACTAAAGTATCTGCTACTACGATTGCTTTCTTAACTTCTGTTACGATAGTATTGAATGTTTCTACTGCAGCTTCTCCTAATGCTATTGTTTTACCTACAACATCTTCAACTCCTAGTACTACTTTACCGAATGCATTACCTGCAATAGTTGCAGCTTCACTGAAGTTTCCTTTGAATAGTGCTGCTATAGAGTTACCAAGTGCTGGGATCAACTCTAAGAGACCTTCGAACCTCGTTACTATATTATCTTTAATTAACTTAGCAAAGTCCTTAAGGGCTTGCTTAGGGTTTGTAAAGATCCATGCTAGTTTCTCTCCTAGATCAGAAGCATAGTCCATGATTTTACCCATGACAATACCCATGGCTTCCATAGCAATTGCTAATTGTTTAGATCCTTTCTCTGAATTTGTAAAGTAAGCGTATAAAGTACCTAGTGCTACTATAAGAGCTCCAATACCTGTAGATATAATAGCTCCTTTAAGAGTCTTCATACCTTTAACTACTCCTTTAAGTGGTCCTGTAATACCAGCAATCTTAGACTTAAGTCCTCCAAGTGCTGTTCCTTCTTCTGTTGTCTTCTTAGTCTCGTCACCAAGACCTTGCATCGCCTTCTGTGCGTCTTTGACGGAGCTAACTACCTTTTTAACTCCGTCGACCTCTATTGTTATTTGTACTTTATTATCTGCCATATACTTTTAAATATAATTATTCATTATGTTGAAATTGTTTATATACAATCACCATTCACTACAGGGGAATTCCCGAAGCTTGATGTAATGCTTAATGCGCAGAATGTTTCTGAATCATATCCTCCAGCTGAAGGACCATTGTATCCAATTGATTGGGTATCTCCATCACAATCTACAAAGGTAGCTCCTCCGACATTAGTACCTCCTATTGTATATTCTTGACATATGATTCCGCATGCATTACAATCAATATAAGTGGTTCCAGTTTTAACTAAAGAATCTGCTTGACCTCCTTGAACTAATCCTGTAACTTCAGCACATATATCAGTTCCTCCACCTTGAGGTCCACCGTTATTAATAACTATGATATCTCCTATTTGGTTACTCTGAGTATTTAGTGCTTCATATAAATTCTGTACTCCACATTGTGTTAATGAAATTATATCTTCTAGACCTCCACAATTATAATCAACTACTGAGTCAAAGAAATTTGCTTGTGTTACTCCTAATGATGTTACGATAAAGCAATTACTAGGTTGTCCAATAAATCCAAGTGATTGTCCTACTACTAATGTTTCATTTCCAGTATAAGGAATATAGTTAGTAAAACCTCCTGTAACGTTTCGTACTGCCCATGTTTGTGGAGGCATGCTATCACAAGTACTGCAATCAACGTAATCTGTATCGATTGTATATGCTGGTGTTGTACTAGTTGAAGTACCCATTACATTATAACATCCTTGAATACCTATCAAGCTTACTGTAGTATTAGTAGCGTATATATTGCTTGATTGAACTATCAATTGTTGAGCACTTAATGCTGTACAAGAACTCATATGCTCTCTAACTATATAATATTGAGGAGCTCCGTTACATTCAAATACAATTTCACTAGTAGTACTTAAACATCCATTAGCGTCTTCAACATAGAAAGTATAACCTTCCGAACAAAAAGTTGATCTTACAAATGGTCCAGTACCTGTTTGTGTAACTCCATCTCCCCATGTAATAGTAAATGGTGAAGTTCCTCCAGTTACATTGAACGTTGCTTCTCCATCACAACTACCAACACATATTGTAGGTTGTATTATTCCAAAGACTGATATACTTGGTGATTGAACCGTTGATGCAGGTATTGTTACAACTTGAGACCATACACGGCCTAAAGAATCAGTTAGAGTCATTTGATATGATCCTGTAGGAATTCCATCAAACGTCATAGTGTATGAAGGTAATCCAATCGTATCTGTATATTGTGCAGTGTATCCGTTATCTAATACTATGCTAAATTCCGGAGTACCTCCAGTTTCTATAGTAATACTACCAGTACCGTCCCCACAAAGAGGTGCACCGCCAATAACACTAGATACTTGTAATGGTTCATTTTGCCATATAGGTTGAGCATCTAATACTGTAATTAAATTAACTTTTACTGAAGATCTAGATCCAACCTCTGCATTATTTATCTTTTCAGGTCTATAGTATGTACCGTTAATAAATATAAGATCATCAAACGTAAGATCTTGTAGATCTGTATTATCTAATGTAAAGTATGCTGTAACTCTTCTAGAGTACTTATTGTATAAAGAACTAATATATCTACTCCAATACTCATCAAATAGTGTAGGACTCTGATCAAAGAAACCAAGACCCGGATTAGGTGATGTGTAGTATCTTGTATCGTTATAGAAATTAAGATTAAGACCAGTAGGTGATGGTGGCCATTGCTCATATGAACTAACTAATGGATATTTAGATTGTGATACTGCTGTACCTCCAACTGAAAAATACCAGTGACTAGAAGTTAATGGAAGGTTTATTAAACCGTTATAGAATAAGAATCTTGTATTAGGCTTAATAGCTATATGATTCGTAGCTTCCGTACCAGATTCATGTCCATGTATAATAGGAATAATAAAACCAGTATCTGCAGTTCCAGTACCTGATCTTTGTTCTATTTGATCTATTGGTGTTGGAGATATACCTGTTACTTCAATTGATCTTTTTCCTTTAAGTAACTCATTAGCACTATTGAACTGTAACCAACCATAAGGATGTTTAGTATTATCTTGATGATATGTATTAATGTAATCTTCATCTTCTACGAAACTAAAATCTACTGATTGAGATTGTGTATTAAATAAGGGTTCTATTACAAAGTCTTTCTCTTTCTGTAACTTATCAGACCAATCATATGTAGATCCAGATCCTATGAAATCCTGCCATGGTTCAATACTAAAATGATTAGGTCTACTACCAGATGGTTGCATGACTAATCTAAACATGGTTAGAACATCTTTAATATAATCTATTTGTTTGTATTCACAATCTAGATCTTGAGGTGAGTAGTAGTTACCAGGTGCTGCTGTACAGTTCCATGATATATCAATAACTCCACTATCGTCTGGTTCAATTCCAACTGCTTCTGCTGTTATCTTTAATATAGTACCGGCTTCTATTTGGAATCCACCGTTTCTAGAATCATAGTAGAAACTACTAACACCTGAAAATGTAGCATTACCCTGTGACAATAAAACCGGCACTGTAATACCAGGTCCACTTACAGCATACATATTTAAACTGGATTCGATTGCAGTAAATCCATAGTTAGACGAATCAATTTTAGCAAACATATTAGCAGAACCTTCTAAAACGTAGTAATTACCTCCTAGTGCTGCGGTTGCAGGAGCTACGAAGTAACTTTCAGTAATACCTGGGTTGAAATTACCACCTGGGTTATATACTGAATCATTAACTACTAGATATTGTAGAGGATCATAACTAACATCTTGTGATACAGAACTCCCTACTGCACTAAAGTTAGTAGTTGTATTCTGATCTATCTCCATTTGTATAGATTCATTATTACCGAATGCACTCATGTACATTTGTTTAAATCTATCAGAGTTTAAGAACGTTGATTCATAAGTATATCCAGCATCTTCGAAGATCTGATCCCATGTTCTCTTAGCTCTTATCATTGGTTTAAACCTCTCAGCAGTCAATGGCCATGAAGGATTAATAAACCTCTTATTCCCTCCACCAGTAGAAGCATTAGTTAAACTAATAACTGCCTCATTAGGATGTCCGTTGTCATCATATGTATTACCATAATCAATTAGTGGAAATATCATATCTCCATTAGCCCAACCTGCTGTTAATGAAGTACTCTCTGGGAATGCTTGCCATGATTGTTGTATATCTGATGAAGAGAAAGGTCCAGTAAAGTCTGCAGCATTCGTATAACTTACAGGTAGGTTGTCCCAATCGAAGTCAGTCATTACTAATTGACACATAGGCTTATCTGCTAATAATGAACTAAAGTCTCTAGTTTCTCCTAAGAATAGTAATTCATAATCTGTTTTATCTAAGTCTCCATTAACATAGATCTTTTGCAATCTAATATGTCCTTGTTTGAACTCAGCACCATCTACGAGTATCTCAGCGGGCTTCTTTAAAGTAACGTCATATGTTACGCCACTTACTAGGAATGCTTGCTTAAAGAACTCCTCATTGTGTCGCGATGCAGGTACCTTAAAAGTTCTAGAGAATACTGAAGTTGCTTCGGCGTTAGTGATATCCTCTACAGATATTGTAAGCTTAATAGGTTCAGTCTTATATAGATCTAGGAAGATCGACTCTTCCTGTACTTTAGGGTTATTTTGATATATCTTAACTTGTATCATAGTTTATCCTCTTTGTGATTTAATGTTATGTGCTATTTTAAAGTTAACAGTGTATTGAAACATCTTATCTTTTCTAATAGTCTTCTGTATATATGCTGATTTTAGAATATTAACCGGTTGCCATTGATTAGCTAAGACTCCGTCAGATAATCTAACCATTACATCTGGGCTAGTAAAGAGATGTTCTAACAACTTTGCTTGTTCGTCATTTATAAATCCAGTAGTCGCTGAGTAAGCTTCTGTAATAGTCTGAGAGTATGTTGTGAATCCTCTATCTTCTAATGATACTGTATAATTACTAGAATTGTAGTCAGCAGCTTCTCTAAGGAAGTTATTCTTCTTAGCACTTATCTTCTTTTCATTCTTTTTAGTGAATGTAAATTGATCTCTCATACCTAATGAATTCATCCATGCGAATTGCATATGTGGATAATCATTACAAGGAGTAGGCATTACATTATATCTTTGAGCTTTCCATGCTGCAGCTGCTGTAACTGGTGTTGTAGTTACTGCACATGCTAATGGTGTTGCAAGTACTGGTACAATATAATAGTGATCAGTTAATGGATCTAGATTACCTATAGGGAAGTTACCTGGTCCTGTTGAAATAGTATTAATTAAATAATTAGATGTAGGTAAAGTACCTTGGCTTAGTGTAACGTTAGGTCCACCTCCATTACCCTGTATATTAGGTAAGAATGTAGTAGTTATTAGATCTCCTGCTGTGTTGTATTGAGGAATCCAATATCCTTCTAAACCTCTAACATATACTTCCGGAGAATTACCTTCGAACCTTAGAGCATTATAAAAACTCTTAGTGTTTTGATCTCCTTCATATACTTCATGTACATTGATACCAGCTGGACTTGCATAATCATTTAAGAATTTATCATTAGTTTCATCATCATAAATAGTCCAAGTGTTATCACTTAATGGTTTAGCACCATCAACGACCTTAGTACAGAATTCCCCAGATATTAAAGCTTGTGCAGTAATTAAAGGTATGTAATCGTTTGTATTGAATTGTTCTTGCCAGTAAGGTTGAGTACCTCCCACTGTTGTATATACTCTAGGTTCCAACGTTGCCGTAACGTTACCGTTGTTTTCGTATCCTATCCTAAGCTGATACTGTGTTAATTCAGTATTTGATATTCTAAGCCTAGTAGCTGCTATATCACTACCTGTTGCACTATAATGTAATGCATCTAGGTTATCAGCACTTGGTGCTATAAGATTCTGTAAGATGTTTTGTATATCAAATATAGCGTATCCCATTTTATTAGGAGATTGTCTGATATCTGCTATAGGATCTACTGAACCTAACTTAAAGATCTGTAGAACATATTTGTCCTCGTTAATTGTTAGACCTGTTAGTGTTACAGGATTTGGACCGTATGCCATGTTGAATGGTATATGAGGTGCTTGTGTTAATGTTATTGCCATAATATTATGCTTCAAATGTTTGTTCGACTACTTCAATGAGTCTGTTTTGTATATCTTCAAGGTCAAAGAATTGACGTGATGCCAATCCAAACTTTCTACTCTTATAACTATAGTTTCCAAAGGCTAGTGGCTCTGTAACTCCGAAAGGATTCTGAGGACTAGTAGGACTGTTAGTTGTATTGTTTAACGTTCTAGGTTTAGGGTCCACTCCGTAGTTCTGAAAGAATCCGTACTCTAACATACTAAGTCTGAAACCGTATCTGTCCATCGTTACTTTGATAGACTTTCTAAGATCTCCAGTATCTACTGGTACGTTAGCTCTCATTTCATCGACTACTTCAGTGGCTAGCATTTGGATTACCTGATCGATCTCTTCTAGATGATCTATAGTATCTTGAAATGCTAACCAGTCTGATAGGATATCTCGTGTTGCCATTATATATTAGATTCTTCTTTAAATATTGACATTGATCCGGTATATCCAACTAATGGTCCAACAGGTGGTTGAGCTCCTGGTGTTGTATCTAGATAGAACGATAAGTATATTAACTCGGTCTTTGCTGGATCTGAGTAATATGTAAAGTCATAGTCAAATGTTACGTAAGTTCCGTCTACTGGTAAGTAAGGAAGCTCCTGTTGATATAAGATTCCACCGTTGTTTGATATTCTAACTTGTAGTATATCTTGACTTAGATCAACTCCCTGTACATTGTTCATAAGAAAGTCCATGTTGATTTTGAAATCTCCACCTACTCCGATTGGAAACTTGATCTCTCTATCAGATCTATTCCAGAAAGGTTTCGTAGTATCTCCAAGTAAGTTGATAACATCTGGTGCTGTTAATTCTCCATCATAAGGTCCTGTAACATCGAAAGGTAAGTTAACACCATTTGATTGTTTTGTATATTGCGGCCAGTTAATAAGATCTTGAGTTTCTGATATAGCACAGTAAGGTGTTTGATCTTCTCCTGCAGGATTAGACATAACATAGTTAGTTAACCTATAGTCATTGAAAGGACTAATGCAATCATCAATGTTATTAGGTACTGTAATACTTATAGTTGCTGTAGCTCCTGCTAAATCATCTTGGAACCTCTCATAGAAAGGTGTATAACTAATATTGAAGCTTACTTCTGGTTTATCCTTGTAATAGTAATAGAGTCTAGCAATAACATCATCACAATACTGGATACAGTTACTCTGAATGTTTAGGAAGTTCTGATACTCTGAAGCTTCTTCTTCTCTTGCCATGTCCATTATAATCATATTGAAATTATATGTTATAGTAGACTGGTCTCTGTTGTGGACTCCTGGGTTTAGAAACAAGTAAGGATAATCTGCACCTTCTAGTTCTCCCATTCCTTCTGATCTTGTTTTAATGTCTGATATCTGACCGTATCCGAAGTCCACTAACATTCTGTGGTCTTCAACTATAGTCTTAAATCTGTTAACGACGTCGTTGTAGTTCATGTTCTTTTTGTTGTTTGTATTTTTTAAAGTTCTCTGCAATCTGCTTTTGTTTCTGATGAGCCATGAAGTTAAAAGTCTTTAACAGTGGTTGCTCCGTCACGGCATCGATATGTAGAAGGTTATCTGATGCTAGGCTTATGACGATTGAGAACCAACCTTCAATAATACTATTTGACTCCACTTGACCTTTAACTTCATCTGTTACGATCTCATCATCTTCATTATAATCTAATCCAAATAATTCAGCATATTGACGGTAGATATAACTACGATACTTTGAGTATGCGTCGACCTTATATAAGGCTTCATCCATGAATTCAGTAGTACCTAGGATATCTAGCATCTTTTCTATATTTGATCTAACATCTGAAACCATCCAACAATCTAGATCTATCCACTCACCGAATGTAAGTTGTGTAAGATCCTTCATGGTAGTTTCTGTACGTTTGATTAGTAATGAATATACAATACCGATTCCTAACTCTAATACCTTATCACTAGCGCTCATGATATCTCTGTGGTCTATATCAAATACGGTTGCCAATACTCTGGGCCACATATGAGGACTCTCAATATCTAACTTCATGATACGTTGCCACTGTAAGACTGTTAATCTTTCAGGGAACTTGTACTCTTTTGAATCGATTGTAATGTTAAACATATAATTATAAATATAATAGTATATGTATCTGAAATAGTTAGGGTTGCTTTAGTATCTACCTGAACCTGAGACTGCGTACTGTCCGTAACTCTTATTTTGTTTACGATTGTAGTTTGCAATTGCTAAGGAGATAACTGTATCATCGTTGAGACCGCTTGGATGTCCGTAGCGGATGTTTCTAGTCTTTGGATTGTATTCATATGTAAAAGAAGATAGCTCACTTAAGAGGGACGGAAAGAGAACTTCATCTGGTATCTTAATTGTAGTTTCATTCATGTCTAATATAAGACCTTCGATGATTTCATTCTTTGATTTTGCTGTAGTAATAAAAGGATGGGTGTCTTGCCATTGCTTCTTGATCTGTTCGAAGATTACATCACCTATAGAGTTTACTTCTACCATGGCTGTTGCATTCCATTTCTTTAAACCTTTTAAGATGTTGTTGGTCATTGTAGTCCACTCAGTCTTATTGTCTCTATAGATGTCTACTATCTTTCCTGTGGAATCTATGAAGGTTGCAACTGTATAATCGTTTGCTCTACCAAGGTCAATTCCACAATATACCTTACCTGTTGGTGGAGAATACTGTGGAAAAGCATTCTTCTTTAGATTTGTAAATACTTCTCCTCCTCCATCTATAAACTCTGCTAAATACTCTTGTTGAAATACTTTATCTGGTAGAGTTCTCTTTGCATCTTCTATCTCTGAGATATCTATGTATGGTGTATCGTATGAGGATCCTGTATATGCTTCGTAGTTTGAATGGTCTGGACTCTTACCTAATTGAAATAGATTATAGAACCAGTTCTTTCCTTTAGGTGTAGAGATGAATAATATCTTTTTACCTCTTACTAGGAATATAGGTCTTATTGCTTCGGTCCATGCTTCGTCTTTACAGAAGGCTGCTTCATCTATTATACCGTAGTCGCATGTTAGTCCTCTTAAGTTATCATATCTTTCTGCGGATCTGAATAGTATTTCTGTTCCGTTTTTAAGGGTAATACTATTATCTGAGTAGTTGCAGTTCTTGACTAATCCGCTTTGTCCTATTGCAGACATTAATTCTTTCTGTACTTTAGATGTTTGTGAATATACTGGAGACACCCATAGAATCTTACAAGGGCCATCGTTTAATCCCCAGTACAGCAGTAGATTCATGGCTGCCATTGACTTTCCGTACTGCCTCCCAATACATGCAATGTGGTTTTTCGCCTTGCTCGATAGAATAGCCTCTATCATCTGTCTCTGTTTGGGGTGTGGTGTAAATCCTGTGAATGTCTTTATCATACATTAGTCTTCTAGTCTCTCTTGACTATTAATATCTGGTCCAAAATTAAACTTAAGATTCTTGAATAGATCTTCTCCTTCTGATCCTGTTATCTCTTGTCTTCCTAATTTAGGTATAATATATTCTGATAGTCTTAACATTAGATCTAACGCTTTTGCTGGATCTTCTCCTGCTACTTGACTTAACCAGATTGACATGTTATCTAGGTTATCTTCTGTTAACTTTTGATATGCTTCTCTTATCTCTCTTGTGTTCTTGTTTAAGGTTCCTTTCTTTCTTCCGTTAGGGTTACCTGATTCTCCTGGTTTAAACATAGTTTTATTGTATTTTTGTGTAAAGTTCGTAGTGATGCTTTATCATTTTGAGTGTATTAGTAACACAGCGTCCACATGAATTAGGTCTTTTGTTCTCTCCTGTTAGATCATTGTAGATTTCGTATAAGTATCTCTTATCTTCTTTATTAATAAATTGAGAACTATACATGAATAACTTATGATTAGGTTCATTTAGCCAATTGTAATGTTCTTCTTTCATTATGTTCTGTTTAATTGTCTGTTTATTAATTCTGCGAGTACTGCTGCTACTATACTACTAAATATACCCATGACCCCTTCTGTAATAATAAAATAGGGTATGGTAGACCAGAAAGTAAAACATATAGAACAGTTGAATGGTTTGAAATCAATCCCTAATTTCACCAACATGTTTTGCCATAGTGGAATTTCTTGGAGTAATGCTCCTGCAAATGCGAATGCTATTATAATATTATAGTCCATAGTTTATACCTCTTTTTATTAGTTCTTCTTTTATATGTTCTTTTGCTTCTTTAACTGCTCTACTGATTGATGTTCTGGGGACCCCTGTTTCTCTTGCTATTTTAGAGTAGTTTGGGTTGTCTGCAAACATTTGTAACAATACAGATCGGAACCACATCTCCTTGGAATCGTTTACCATCTCTTCTATGATGATCTGGATAGCCGCCACTACATTATCTTGCTCGTCGTTATATTCTACA
>Ga0308024_1000864_pt1 | contig 11492 bp, 15 predicted proteins | sample Neamet420_FD_201295 | JGI IMG/M metagenome (GOLD analysis project Ga0308024, IMG submission 201295) | Marine microbial communities from water near the shore, Antarctic Ocean - #420 | ecosystem: Environmental > Aquatic > Marine > Unclassified | place: Southern Ocean | collected 2014-10-03
CTTCAATGTATCGTCTGTATAATAAGATAGCACATCACCAAGATATGATGCCATTTCTATGAACATCATCCCAGGAGAAGACTCATTAAAATCAGAATGTGTTTGTGGGAAATAGGTTTTCGCGTAATCAATTAAGTTTTCTCTAAATTGCGAGAAATCTTTGTTTAGGTATTTTATATCCCTACCTTGATTTGATTTTTTTGTTATTTGATTTAATGCCATTTCTGTTATGCCTCTATATTGAATGTTAATTCCTGTGCTTCAAATTGTCCACCAACTGAAAACGTGAGTTTTACTGTGGCCATGTTTCTATCTTTCATTTCATCCGTCATATCTACTTCTATTTCATCGATATCGATATACGGTAACCAATAATTAACACTATCTGTTATTAAACTTTCAAGTTTGATCTCTAAATCACCATCCAGTTGTTCAAATAATAAACTCTGAAGGCCTGTACCAAACTCAGGTTGAAATGGACGTTCTCCTTTATTTGTTAATAGTAAATTCTTTAAATTACTCTTTGCTGCTTCAAATGATGAAAATGATTGTCCGAACATCGAACCATTCCCAGGTGAAACAGGCAAAGTAATTCCATACGCATGGTTACTATACTCATCCGTATCTTTTACTATTTTTTTATCAAGAATGTACGCCATCTAATTCTCCCTATTTATCTCTTAAACTTTTTAACAAGTTCCGAGTTATCTCTATTTAATATTCTATCCAAACCAGGTAATCCAGTTTGTACTCCTAATCCAGCTTTATTTGGTTGAGTACCAATTGGTTGATATCCCATTTTGTGAGCCATTTGAGCTCTCATTGCTTCCGGTCCACCTGCTCCTAATGATGTACTCATATTAACTGTATGGTCAATATCTGGCTCAGCATCCATATACGATGGTATGTGTGTGTTTTCCTGAACCATTGGTTGTTGTACTGTTTTAGGTAAATTATCTAATACCGATTTTGTTCCACCCCCACCACTTCTCTGTTCTTTCGAGAATGGCTTAGTTTGATTTAATACTTGGTTTAGTATTGCATTCTTGGTAAACTGTCTTGGTTGTACTTGTACGTTTTCTTGTATTTGTGTTGCTGGTATTTGTAATTGTTCCATTCTAAGAAGTTCGTTTGCCTTATCAAATGGGTCTTGTACCGTTTTCTTTAATACTTTTTTCTTTAATACTTTTTTTGATGTCCTTGTAACCTCTAATAATCTTTTACTAACTTCCGCTTCTAAGATTTTAGGGAACGTTTTAGACAAAAATAGCGTTTGTTTTTTGGCAACTTCTACCTCAACTAGTGCTTTTATTACTTTAATTAATTGCTTATTGTTCATTTCTAATTCTTGTTATCTTACTATAAATATATCTTTGTTGATTTTATGGTTTTTATGAACACGATGGTGGGTTAACAAATCCCAAGTATGATTTGGGTATTTTCTGAAATACTCCACATCCATTTCTACTAAATGCTCCTCCTCCAGTATTTCCTTCTATTGTAATAACTCCTCCTGTTGCCGTTACACCTGCTACTATTCCAATGTGATGTGCATGTGATGGTTTACCATATAGTACGGCTGCTCCAATTTTAGGTTCAGTTGACCAGTATCCTTTTGATTTTCCCCATACCATCCAATTCTGACAACTTGCTCCTCCGTTTGGAGTTTCCAATCCTGCTTCTTGCCACCAAGTTGCAACGGCAGCTGCACACCAATAGTACCCACTTCCTGTTGTTGATACTTTTGCTTGATTATTTAATCCAACGTTATCAAACATATCATCAATCCTACCTCGTTGGTTGAGTTGTTGTCCACCTGGAAATCCACCATAGTTTAGACCAGGAGGTGTACCGTATTCCAGTATTCCAATATCTCTTCGTGCAATTGCAACTATCTTAGTACCATCATCACATTTATATTCATCAGGAGTATTTTCTTCAATGGCAGCTAATTCTTCTTCTGTTAAATCAACAGGAGCGGCCGTTAATTGACCAGAGGTGATTTCACTTGATTTTAAACTTGAATATTCTTGTGCAGTTCCCCTACCAACCGATGGGAGTGTTGTATCATTTGCAACCGAATCCGCTTCTGTTTTTTCTAATTTTGCGGATTCAATTTGTTCTGGTGTCATCGTTGTATCAGTAAGTGCATTAACAATTGCTGTTATTATATTTGCAAAGAAACTCGGTGATTTTATTTTTGGAACACCAGGTGTACCAGGTGGTATCGTATATCCAGTCCATGGTAATACTCCAGGAGCAACAAACGGAGGAACACCTGGATATAAAGATGATGTCATATACATTCCTTGTATTGTTGTAATATGTATTTGCATTGATGAAATCAATCTATCTAAGAATACACCACTATCATCAGTTGGATTTAAAGGACCAACAGGAGTCCATGTTCCAGGTAATGTAACCATTGCAGCAGTTGTTGATATATTCATCATCGAACCTGGTGCAGGGATTATTGGTGGTATCCCAATCACCAATGTTGCTCCTGTCCAATAACCAATTACGGCCTTTCCGAGATCATCTGCGAATGTATGTGTTCCTTTTTGTTTACCTAATGAAATCTGACATGCTAAATTAACAAGTGTTTCCATTAGTTGTGTATTGGGAGTGGAGATTGGGATGAGATTTATCGTTTGCATTCCCCTACGTACACACATGTCATATTCTTGTGTAATCTTTTTTGCAAAATCATTTGTGGATTTTATACCATCCTGATTTTTCATGTAACCCAACATACTTTTTTTAAAGATTGCGAAAGACATGAGTTATTCTGTATAGTTAAGAGTTGATAATATCGTATCTAATTTAGATTTAATTTTGTTGAAATCACCACGATTGTTTGGTCCCATCATAGTTGGCCCTGCAGGTGTTGAGAATATTTGAGCATTTATAGCATCACATAATTCGGCAAGAACATCAATAAGAGTCTGTCCTCTTGCCAATGGTTCTTTATCTGATTCGGTGTTTAGGTATATTTCCCCACTTCCTCCAAGAATATAAGTATTATTATCATTTGTAGTAATTCTAACATCACCGTTAAAATCCATTTCTGCTCCATCCAATCCATTATCAATTGTAAATTTACCATCGGAAATAAATCCATAGTTACCTTTGGAATAAAATAGCATTTCGGAATCCTTGGATGATAATATAATTCTACCACTATTAATTAATACTTGGTCAGTTCCTTTAAGTTCAGGTTCTTCTGCATATATTGGAGTAGTCTCCATCGGAGTATCAAACGTACCAGGTGTAAATTCTAATAAATGCTCTCCACTTGATAATACAATAATCGAACCATCATCTACGATATCTTCGAAAAGAGGAGTTCCTTGTTTTAATTCATCTAATGATTTAGTACCCTGTCTATTTCGTATTACAATAGTTGGTGCCAAAACATTATCTATATTGTTATATCCACTAAATCTAATTGATTGGCCGAAACGAGATTGTATAACCTTATCTCCTTCATAAAATTGTAAAGGATTTATCTGAGTTGCTTTAAAGTATTCATTTTCTACATCATCGGATGTATTGGGAGCAGAAGAATTGGGAGTACCTGTTGACGCAGCTGCTTTGTATTCAGATGTACCACCATCAGATGATTTTTTTTTATCTGGATTCATTACATTATTAATATTATCCAGACTATTTCCTGAATTTAATAATGTACTACTTAATCGTTTGTAGGTTTTTGTGCCATTACCATTTGTAATAATTTCTACCGTTTCACCGATTATAGGTAATTCTAAATTTGTATAATCATGTGGTGCATAATATCTTAATTTTTCAATCGGAGTGGTTGAATCATCCAAACGTCTAAGTTTAGCGGATCCAATCTGGAATGTATTTCTCGGATCACTTGCGGATTCAATATCAAGTGGAGATATAGAATCATGTTCATCATTAATGACAACATCAAGCACAATACCAATCAGTATCTCATTCCTACTTGCCTGCGAACGACCGGCTATTGATGATGCTTGGGATAGTCTACTCATTATTTATTTACTTTTTGTTTTAATTCTTCTACTTCATTTGCAAGGTCATCTACTTTAATATCATGTTCCTCACTAACCTCTTTAATTGTTGTATCGAAGTCTTTAAGTAATTGTTCCTTTTCTATATCAGATAAGAACCCACCATCTCCTTCTCCAGATTGCGATGCTCCCATAATTCTTTGTGCAATTGCAGCCATCTTTATAAGTGAATCATCGTTCTTTGTAGCGGAATCAATTAAATCCCTAATGATTGGGCCCATTGCTATCATATCACCTGCGTGTCTGACAAGTTTCCTCATCTCAGCAATCAATTCTGATATCCTTTGTTTCTTGTTTTGTTGGTTCTCGTAGATATCCTTAAACAAATCACCAAGGTTCTTCCCAGGGAATAATTCAAATTCTGTACTCATATCGTTGTCATATTATCTTGTATATAAATATAGTAAACAAAAAAACCTCCCATTTTACGTATAGTGTGTAATTGTTGAGCATAAAAAAACCCAACCAAATGGAAGGGTATTTTGTACTAATCACTTTATTATACGATTAGAGACTTCTTGAGGTATTTATAACTTCTTTTAGTTTCCCCTATCTGTTTATAAGTATCTTATTGTTTAATAAAACTCTAAACAATTTTCTTTTTTACAATATAATTGTTAAGTATTAACGTATCCATTTCACAATTAAGAAAAGTTTTAATTGCATCGAGTGGAGTTAAAACCATCGTTTGGTCTTTCAAATTAAAAGAAGTATTGATAACAAGTGGATACTCATTTATTACTTCCAATCTTTCGAGTAACTGATACATTCTTCGGTGTTGTCTTTTATTAACGGTTTGTATTCTTGCCGATGCATCTACGTGAGTAATTGCCGGTAAATTATCTTTATGTTCATCTCGTACTTTAACAACTTGATTCATATATGGTACTGTGTCATTGTAATCAAAATACTTTGAAGATGATTCTTCCATTACCATTGGTGCGAAAGGTCTAAACCCTTCTCTCTTTTTAATAACTCTGTTCAAACGAGATTTCATTTGATTATCTCTTGGATTTGCAAGTATAGAACGATTACCCAATGCACGTGCACCAAATTCCATTCTCCCTTCAACCCAACCGATGACATTTCCATCTACGATTTCATCCGCAACTATATTAGTTATTTGTTCATGTAACTTTTTTTCAAACCATACATCATCTTTACATTTTTCTAGTGCACTTAATACATCTTCGGTGGTAAAATTAGGTCCAAGATATGGACTTGAATTATCAACTCTATTTCGTGGTGTACTATATTCATAATGCAATGCACATCCAATAGCAGAGCCTGCATCAGATGGAGCCGGTGGAATATATAGATTTTTGAATTTAGTTCTTTTTAATATTTTACCATTTGCCGTACCATTATATGCACAACCCCCACTTAAACATAAGTTTTCTGATTTGGTTTGTGTTTGTAATGTTGTTAGTAATCTAAAAAATAAATATTCATATATCTGTTGAAGTGATGCAGCAATATCTTTATGATTTTGAGTTAGTTCATCTTCTGGTAATCTGTTCGGTAAACCAAATATCTCTGATAACTTTTCATTGAACATACTATTAGATGAATACTCAAAGGTGAAGTAATCCATGTTCAATTCAAACCCACCATTTTTTGTTTCGGTATAAAGTTCTTTGAATACATGTAAGTAAGTAGATGCCTTTCCATATGGAGCAAGTCCCATTACTTTGTATTCACCTTCATTTGGTTTGAAACCAAGAAATGCAGTCATTGTAGAATATAACATTCCCAATGAATGTGGAAAATTAATTGAACCTATTTTGTTAATAGTACTATCTGCTTTTGCAAGTGAAGTAGTTTCCCACTCTCCTACACCATCAACTGATAATAAAGCAGATTCCTTAAATGGTGATGTGTAATATGAATATGCTAAATGAGAGGTATGATGATCACAATAAACTAATTTAGTTTTACTTCCTCGTAAACTTTCTAATTTTAATTGCGTATCCTTGTATTCTTTTTTGTTTCGCGATATTATTTTTAATCTACTAAAGTAATGTTTCCATCCACCTTTTTTTGTAGATTGTTCAATTCTATCTAATTTTAATTCTGGGTTTTCATAAAAGCAGATTGCCTCTATATCATTAGGTTCTACTTTAAATTCATCAATCAACCAATTAATTGTGTTTATTGGAAATGATGAATCGTGTTTTACACCTGTGAATCTTTCTTCCTCACATGCACCCAATACTTTACCATCTTTAATCAACGAAGCCGCTGCATCATGATATCCACAACTTATTCCTAAAACATAACCACTTGACATATACTCTCTTTATTATAAATATTACAAATAATCATTATCTATATATGGATTCACGTCTTCATCATTATTCAGTTCTTTATTTGACCAGAAATCTTTCTTTCTTGGTTCTCTGAATTCTCCATATTCAAGATAATCATTTAACATTTTCTTTTGATGTTTCTTCATCACGTTTACAACTTTAGTAATATAATGAGTTTTACAATCGGTCATTTCTCTTATTAAAAGATACAAATGTTTTTTATTAAAGTTTTCTATGAACTCACTTCTACGGAACAATTCTAATATTGCATCTGCTATTTGTAAATCACGTTTCTTAATAAAAACAGAATTTAAATTATTATCCCAATACTTTAACATTATATTTTTGAATTCTTTGAACTCATCATTTTCTTCGGTTTCATTAAAATCATTTTCTGGATTCCAAGTTTCTGGCATTGCTGATAATAATGAATTTTGTTTCCATCGTTTATAGTTCCCATTGTTTTTTAATATCAAATGGTTTTTTGCTATAATAGTAAAGTAAGAAAATGCTCTTCCTTTTCCTGGTTGAAACATGTGTATTTTCTCTACCATTGTAGAAACAACTTCGGTTTGAATATCTTTCTTGGGTACATCGAAATATGAAAATCTGAAAGTGTTTAATACATTCTCTGCCAATTTCTCAAATGGATACTTAATACGTTCTTGATATATTTTAGAACGTTCAACTGAATCGGTTGATGCATTATATTCAATTATAGCTTCCTGGGCTGGTGAGCCGAAGTATATTTTGGATTTCTTTCTTCTTGGTTTTGGCATGTTTTTATATTTCGTTGTTAAGGTCTTCGATTAATTGTTTAAGTTCTGCAAAGGTTGCTCCTACTTCATCATCCTTTTCAAATACTTCGCGTGTGTCAAGTTCTCTCATTAATTCAAGAGTATTTGCAACACGTCCTCTGGTTTCGTTTACTGTGGAAATAAATCTATCTTCCAATTGCTCACTTTGTTTTAATAAATTTCTTACACCTATTAACAAAATTAAATTGACCACCAAAGATACTGCCATAATAATATTATGGGTTGTTAGTAATTCTATCATGTTTTATTATTTTAATTTAATTGTATATCGTATCCACTAAATGTATCCATGTACGATGTGATTTTTGTACCATACCCATCTTTGAAAACTTTTCCATGTTTGAAGTATCGTTTAACCGAACCTTGTCCTCCAAGGTGAGCGGCTGCTAAAATACCACTTTCGGTAATTAACATTCCGTTAATTCTCTTTCCATCAAATACATCGATGTACTTTTGTAGTTTTTCTTTATTGTGTAATAGTAAGGATAGCATTGCTTCTTCTTGTAGTTCTGGATTGGATAGGAATTCTTTTCGTGTTACATCAAATCCCAATCCTCTTAGAGTTGATTTTCCAAATTGATACTTACCCATATAACCCCATTTGTTTGTAACGTGATATCGATTACTACTTTCTCTTTGTCCAATAGCCGATAGAAAGTTATCAAGTTCATCTTGATGATAAATGGCTACCAATCGTAAACTATCAATAGTACATTCTTCTTTTTGTTTTTGCAATTGAACTAAATCAATCTTAACAATTGGTTTATTTGGTTTATCATTAAAAATTGTTTTTTCAATCACACCAAATGATAATAACGACAGTACTACTGCAAATATTATAGGTTTTTTCATATAGTTTCTCCTTTTATTAAAGTATAACACTAATATACGAAAAATAATCCATATAAACAAGTTTTTGTCTATATATTTTACGCTTCACCTACTGTACCATAGAACATACCCCCTGTAAACAAGTCATCTGCTTCTTCATCATCATCTAAGAAAATATCAACATCATTAAGTAGTTCGTTGTTTTGTACAACCCTATCTTCTAAATCTAAAATGTTATCTGATAAAACATCATCAAACTCATCTGCAGTACAAATTCCCTTTTCGATTAGTACATCTATTATAGTTTGACAAACTAATGTTTGTGTAAGGATTCTATCCCCTAGTTTTTTTATTAACTCCTCTGATTTTGAGCTCATCTAATAAATCTTTTAAGTTATTTTTATCTTCATCTCCGTAAACTAAATCACCAAATGCTTTTGCAATTGTACTTTCCGTATAACCCAAAGAACCGGCCATTCGAATACACATTACTTTGTATTCATGAATATCCATATCTCCAGGTACATCAAGTTCTATTGATTTTGCTTCTCTAATTTCACTAATGAAGTCTTCATCCATGTATTTAAATATAAGTTTTGCCATGGATTATAAGATTTCACATCCAATTAAAAGAAGAGGTTCTGCCTTCTTATATTTCATAAATTCAGTTGTACCATCAGGTAATTTCAACATTACTCTTTCGTTTCTACCGTATTTTCTTTCACGTGTAACTGTTGTGGTATATCTTCTATTTGTATCTGTTATAAGAATTCCGTTTAAATGATCTATCTCATGTTGTGCACAAACACATTCCAACAATCCTTCATCTGCAAAGAACTCATTTGAATCTTTCCATTCTGTTTTAGAATCTGCAGAGAATATAACTGTACCTAAATTATCACACTCTACTGTGAATGATTTATGTCTTACAGTTTTAACTGGTTTTCTCATTGTCTTTTCTAATGATAAACATTGTTCAACGTATGCAACCGTTTCTTTTGATACTTCTGTAACAATTGGGTTAACTAATATCAATGGTTCTTTCACGTTGATTAAACACACTCTATCGGTTAATCCTATTTGGTTTGCAGATAATCCCAACCCACCATGTTTCTCTAATTCACTTTTTAGTTTATCTGAAATCTTTTCAATGTCCGATGTAGACATTGGTTTAGGTAAAAGCTTTGTTCTTAGTTTATTTGGATTTTTAATTAAGGTCATCGAATAAATTTAATTGATTAGTTTGTATTTTTCTTGTGGAGATTTCCTCTCCCCATCCACGAACGTAAATAGTATGTCCACCATCTGGTGAATCATAGATTTTACAATCTTTCATTTTTTCACTTAATATGGAAAATAGTTTTCTTTTCTCATAGTAAAGTTCTCGTACGGCCTCTCCCAACGAATAGTTGTTGGGATGATCGTTTATTAATTTTTCTATATTCATTATTATGATGTATTTGATTATGTTACAAATATACGAAATATTTTTGACTTAACCAAATATTTTAGTGTTTATTTTTATTTCCAAGTAAATCCACATCCCATATGACCGAATCCTGCAGTTGATGCGAAAATTGGTTTGGTTAAATCTAAGAATTCAATTATCCCCTTTGGTGATAAATCATATCCTTTAATAAATGAATGATTTCCATCTATAATAGCGGTTGCTTGTAATGGTTGGTCGTATCCAATTGCATATGCCAAATGAACCAACACTTCTTCTGCATTATGTTCTTTTAACAAATCAACTGCAATTCTTCTTGCCATATATGCTGCACTTCTATCAACTTTAGTAGAGTCCTTTCCACTAAATGCTCCTCCACCAATTGGAACTCTTGGTCCGTAATTATCTACTGCTAATTTTCTACCAGTTAATCCTGCATCTGCAGTAAATCCACCGATGTTCCAATCTCCTGCTGGATTACAATGTAATGCCTCAATTGCATATTGTTTATATGGTTTAAAGAATTCAGTTACTAATTTTTCTAATTCTACTCTTGGTGCTTTCTGAAATGAACATACTACTCTTAATGAATTTCCGTTCATAGTTACTTGAGTTTTTCCATCAAATGGATATTTCTCAAATACAAATTTATTTAATTCTCGTGATAGGTAATATTCTTGTGGAACAAATTGTTCATTCTCATTACAAGCATAACCAATCATTATTCCTTGGTCACCTGCACCACCTGTATCAACTCCGTTTGCAATTTCCGGTGATTGCACATTGATGTTTATAATTACATTAACACTATCATCAGTTGTTACATCATGAACTACCTTTACAATATTTTCTCGTGTTACTACTGCATTTGAAGTTACTTCTCCTGTAATGTAAACTTCTCCCATTCCACCACACGTTTCAATTGCTACTCGTGAAGTTGGGTCTTGTTGTAAATGTAAATCTAATAATGTGTCTGATATTCTATCACACATTTTGTCTGGGTGCATTGGAGATACACATTCTGCCGTTCTAATCATTTGAATTTATCTTTTGGTTTTTTAAATCTTTATATTTCTTGTTCCACTTTGCAATCTCTGTCTTATATCCATCTTTAATGAATTCTTGTTTATCGAGTTGTTGTTGTAGTACTTTGTTTTCATCGATGAGTTGTTGTATTTTCAACTCGTATAATCTCTTGTGTTCCATGTAGTTTAATTTGATAATGGTGCTTTAATTGTTGGGTGAGAATTGTAATGTGAAATTTCATAATCAAATTCTCCATTCAATATATCCGTTTTACCCAATTTTATTTGTGGTAATATTGCAAACGGTTCTCTATCTACTTGCTCCTGTGCCTGTTCAACGTGATTGGAATATAAGTGAGTATCACCTAAGTTACCAATTAATCCACCAGGTATCATGCCAACCTCTTCTGCCAGTAGAGTTAGTAACATACCATACGATGCAATGTTAAACGGCAAACCTAAAAAGGTATCTACACTTCTCTGATTCCACAGTAGTGATAGTGTTCGTTGGGGTATGTTAAATTCATCCATAATTTCATGGGTATAATCTATTGGATGTTGATTTTGAATTTCTATTTCTTTATTATATACCGAAATTCTTTCATCTAAAAATAATCTTCGTGTATAACATTGGAATCCATAATGACAAGGAGGTAATGTCATTCCTTCAAGTTCACCAACGTTCCATGCCGAAACTAATAATCTTCTTGAATCTGGATTTGTTTTTAGTTCGTTTATTAGGTTTTGAATTTGGTCAATATATTCAGTATTTCTGATAGATGACATTCCAGTTGCTTCTTTATAATCTGGATGAGTATCATATTCTATTTCAGTTCCCCAACTTCTCCATTGTTTACCATATATAGGACCAAGTTCTCCCCACTTTGCAGCAAATTCATCATCCTCTCTAATCAATTCAATGAACTCATGTTGAGAGGCAACATCACCCCCACTTTCATATTGTGATTGCATTTTGGTTCTGTATGATTTATAAACATCACCGT
>Ga0308024_1000869_pt1 | contig 11472 bp, 13 predicted proteins | sample Neamet420_FD_201295 | JGI IMG/M metagenome (GOLD analysis project Ga0308024, IMG submission 201295) | Marine microbial communities from water near the shore, Antarctic Ocean - #420 | ecosystem: Environmental > Aquatic > Marine > Unclassified | place: Southern Ocean | collected 2014-10-03
CTGCGTTTAACGTAGAGGACTTCATTGCTCGTCAGGGTGGTGCGGCTCTTGGTCGTGGCGTAGATGCTCACCTTGTTACGGGTTCTGGCTCAAGCCAGCCTTCAGGTGTGGATCTTGCTACTGTTGGTATTACTGCTGCTGCTACTGGTGCTGTTACGTTTGATGAGCTTATCGACCTTCAGCACTCAATCATTGCTCCGTATCAAGGCAACGCTGCCTTTTTGATGAGTGATGCTACTTTGGCTGCTGTTCGTAAGCTGAAAGATAGTAACGGCTTGTACCTCTGGCAACCGGCTACCACTGTTGGCGCTCCTAGCACTTTGCTGGGTAAAGCTGTTCACACTGACGGTAACGTAGCTGATATGGCTGCTAACGGTCTGAGTGTTGTATACGGTGACTTCAGTACTTACTACGCTCGCCTTGCGGGTGCTGTTCGTATTGAGCGTTCCGATGATCATGGCTTTGCTAATGATCTCGTTTCGTGGCGTTTCCTTATGCGTGCAGATGGTGACATCGTAGACACTAATGGTCTACGTGTTCTCAAGATGGCGGCATCGTAATAAGTAATTATCAGGTAGTTTCTACCTGACAAGGGTGGGATGAGGAGGGGGTATTTAGCTGTGGCTTGTGGGCTACGCTTCCCCTCCTCTCCTCTCCTTCTGTTCTTTGTTTCTCGTAATGCTTCTAGGAGGCTTACAGTATGGCTTATACTACTTTGGCTGATGTGCGCTCACTTTCTAAACTATCTGAGACTTCAGTATATACTGATGCTATGGTTAACGAGGGTATTGAGTGGGCTGCTGCTATTATTGACGATTATTGTGGTACGTCTTTTGAGTCTAAGGCTCACACTGTTACTGTGGATGGTACTGGTTCTGATCGTGTGTTTATTAACGTGGCTAATCTGCTTACGGTGACTTCTGCTACGGTGGATGGTGTTGCTGTGTCTGATGTGTCTGGATGGGTGGTCCGTCCTGGTGGTGTGGTGGTGCGTGATACCGGCTCGTTTACCTCGTCTGTTGCTGGGCAGAATGTTACTATTGTTGTGACTGCTGGCGCTTTTGTTGCTGTGCCTGCTGATATTGAGATGGCTGCTCGTAGTATGGCTCGATGGTATGTGCTGAAGCTGGCTGCTGAGGCTCCTGATAATGCTATTTCTATGACTACGGCTGCTGGCGATTTTAGGCTTAATGCTCAGCCTGGTGGTAAGCATGGGCCTACTGCTCTGCCTGAGGTTAATGCTGTGTTGACTCGTAGGCGTGCTCGTCCTCCGTCGGTGGCTTGATATGGCTACTCATACTACTGTTGCTGCTTTCAGAGCGGCTCTGTTCGCTGCTCTAGTGGCTGATGCGTCTTTGGGTGGTGCTGGTGTGCAGGTTGAGTACGGTGAGCCTGCTGCTGATCGTAGAGATGAGCTGGTGTGGCTGGGTAACTCTGTAACTAGCGGCATTAACGAACCTAACGCTATGGTGAGTGGTAGGCGTAAGCGTGATGAGGATTACTTTGTGGAGCTGGTGGTGCAGTGTGCTTCTAGGAGTACTTGTTCTGCTAACGAGATCCGAGGCGCTGCTATGGTGGGCGCTGTAGAAGATATATTAGCTCTGGATACTACTCTTTCTGTAGATGGCATTATATGGGCATCTATTGAAACTTTTGAGTGGGAAACTGATCTCTCTGGTGATGCTGGTACACCTCGTACCACTGTAACAATCTCTATTCAAGTTAGAGGAAGGCTGGCGTGATGGCTAAGCAGAAATACATTTATCAAGGTTCTGTAGCTGCTGATGTTGTGTTAGCTCCTACTGGACGTTCGCTGCTAGTCTCTCCTGGGGACTCAGTAACACTTTTAGCTAATGAGGCTAAGAGTATCTTAGGTAGTGGGGACTGGATTCCTGCTCCTACTACTACTACGAAACCTACAGATAGGAAGCTAGAATCATGAGTATTAACGGTGCTATACATATTGGTAAAGAAAGTACGTACGGTACTCCTGTTACCCCTACGAGATCGTTTGAGGGTAAGGCTGATTCGTTTAAGCGTGAGCAGGAGCGGCTTGAGTCGTCTGGTCTACGTTCTGACTATCAAGGGTTACGCTCTGATCGTGTAGTGCAGGTCAACATGGGCGGTAATGGTTCGCTTGAGTTTGATATGCTTAATAAGGGTATGGGTATGATCTTTGAGGGCCTTCTTGGCTCTGTTGCTGGGCCTACTCAGGTTGCGGCTACGTCTGCGTATACTCAGGCTCATACTACTGATCAGGCTGGTCCTACTGACTCGTATACGATTCAGGTTGTGCGTCCTGTGGTTGATGGTACTGTTCAGCAGTTTACTCATCATGGGTGTCGTGCTACTGGCTGGGGTATTACTCAGGATGTTGGTGGGCTTCTTGTCGCTAATGTCGATTACGATTTCGAGGATGTGGATACGTCTACTGCTCAGGCTTCTGGGGTTTACCCTGCTGCATCTTCTCCTTTTGCGTGGACTAATGCGGTTATTGAGATTGACTCTGTGGCTTATGGTTACTCTGATGCTTTCTCTTTGACTGCTGATCTGGGTATGAAAACTGACCGGCGCTATATGGCTGCTTCTACGCTTAAGAGCGCTCCTGTTCGTTCTGGGGTGCCTTCTTACACTGGTTCACTGTCTGCAGACTTTGAGGGTACTACTCGTTATGATGAGTGGGTAGCTGGTACTGTTGTGGGCATTAACATTAAGTGGAGCATGGCTGCTAGCCTTATTGAGTCTGGGCATACCTATGAGTTTGAGCTGGATATGCCTGCTTGTCAGTGGACTGGCGATAGTCCTACTGCTTCTATGGATGAGGTTTCTACTCAGGAGCTTCCTTTTGTTGTGATGCATGACGGCTCTAATCCTATGATCACTGCTACTATCAAGAGTACTGATACGGCTCTGTAGTCATCGTTTATTGTTCGGGGAGGGGGGTGACACGGCACCTCTCTCTCCGTTCTTTCCGTGTTCCGTGGTTTATGAAAGGTTCTAATTATGGCTTATTTTTCTCGTTCTCAGTGGGGTGCTGCTCCTCGTAAGCGTAACGCTGTTCGTATGGATGATGCAGGCGTTACGTCTATCTTTATTCATTACAATGGTACTCCGATTAACTTGACTGGTTTTAAGTTACCTCAGGCTATTCAACGATATCATCTGACTACTCGTACTTCTAATTATCGTGATGTTGCGTACTCGTTCCTTGTGGACAATAAGGGTAATCGTTTTGAGGGTCGTGGGTTTAATGATAAGGATGGTGCTACGTCTCCTGCTGAAGCTGGGCGTAGTTATAGTATCTTTGTGGGTGTTGGTCAGGGGCAGAAGGTTAGTATCGCTGCTCTGGCTGCTATCAAGGTGCAGATTAACTTGATTAACGCTCATGTGGGTCGGGGGCTTAATGTTAAGGCTCATCGTGATGCGTGGGCTACTGCTTGTCCTGGTGAGGCTTTGACTGAGTGGATTCGTAGGGGTCTGCCTGTGGCTAATGATGTGCCTAATGTGGTGCGTCCTGTTGTGGTGCTTCCTGTGGTGCAGGCTCGCTCTTTGCCTTCTTTGGGTAGCGCTCTGCTGTCTGAGGGTGATTGGCGTAATCGGTTGCCGTGGAGGCGTGCTCGTGTGTACGCTATGCAGGACGCTCTTGGGTCTTTGGGTTATGGTCTTGTGGGGCATGGCGTGTGGGGTTCTGCTACTCGTAGGGCTGTGCTGAGCTTTGGTAAGGATCATAGTCTTATTAGTTCTGGGTATCATGGTAAGATTGTGGTAGGGCCTAGGTTCTGGGGTGCTCTTGAGGCGGCTCTAGCTAAGGCGTAACTAGGAGGGCTTATGGCTGCTAGGCGTGGTAAGGGTATGGTGGAGGTTGAGGGCTTACGTGAGATACAGCGTACTATGAGTCGTGTATCTCGTAAGGATATTGTGAAAGAGGTACGCTCTGCTAATAAGAAGGCTGCTGATGTTGTGGCTCAGGAGGCTAAGGTGCTGGTGCCTGTGCAGACTGGTAGGCTTAGAAAGTCTATTGGTGCTCAGGCTCAGCGTGAGGCTGGGTATGTTAAGGCGGGTACTCCTCAGGGTGTGAAGTACGCTGGACCTATTCACTTTGGTTGGCCTGCTAAGGGTATAACTCCTCAGCCTTTCATTTATGAGGCTTTGGATAAGCGTATAGATGAAGTTAGAGCAACGTATGAGCGTCTCCTTAGAGAAGCTATGAAACCGATAAGCAGCAGATAGCTGTTATCTACCGTGGAGGATATTACTATGGATGTTGTAGATATTGACCAGTTTAACTTTGAGACTCTCACTTTGGGTGAGGCTGAGGAGTTGGAGACTATTCTGGGTGTGGGCTTGGATAAGATGGAGGACGCGTCTCAGGTTAAGCTGATGCGTGCTGTTGTCTTTATTATGGGTAGGCGTAAAGATCCTGAGTTTGCTTATGAGGATACTGCTGAGATGCAGCTATCTGAGGTTTCTGAGCTTATGGGTGGTGCTGACCCTTCTTAAGTTCGGGCCTGGTGAGTGATAGGCAGAAGGCTTCCTTTAGCACTAAAATTAGTGTGGTGGAGACTTTCGGCCTGTCGCTGGCTGAGGTTCGTGACCTTGAGTTATGGCAGTACGCTATGTTATGTGAAGAAGTGGATAGGCGCGTGGGCGCTAGTAATCCTCCTGGTGGTAATGCTAGGGGTACTCCTGTGATGAGATGAGGCTTGTGCTATGGCTAGACCTATCAAGATTAAGATTAACGGTGATGCGTCTAATCTAAAGAAAGAGGTAGGTAAGGCTAAGGGTATGCTGGGTGGGCTGGGTGGCTCTGCTGGTAAACTGGCTGGGGTTATGGCTACGGCGTTTGCTGCTCGTGAGATTGGGCAGTTTGTTGGTAGCTTGTATACGTCTGGGCAGGAGTTGGAGCAGTGGCGCGTTAAGGCTGAAACGGTCTTTGAGGATCATCTGGGTGTTGTCTCTGAGTGGGCTGATGCTAATAATGAGGCTTTTGGTATGACTGATGAGGCGCTGCTTAATGTGGCTGCTTCTACTGCTGATCTTCTTAAGCCTATGGGGTTTACCGCTGAGGCTGCTGTGGGTATGGCTCAGGAGGTTGTAGGTCTGTCTGGTGCTCTGTCTAACTGGACTGGTGGTACTAAGAGCGCTGCTGATGTGGCTGATATTCTTAATAAGGCTGTGCTAGGTGAGCGTGAAGGGCTTAAGACGCTGGGTATCTCTATCCTTCAAGCTGAGGTTGACACTCGTGCTTTGACGTTAGCTAAGGCTGATGGTCGTGATGAGATTACTCAGATGGACAAGGCTCTGGCTACTCAGGCTCTCATTATGGAGAAGTCTACTGATGCCCAGGCTGCTTGGGCTGATGGTGGTGAGGATGCTGCTTTACGTCAGAATAGCTTGAAGGTTACGATGATGGAGCTGAAGGAGACTATAGCTAGTAACCTTCTGCCTGTGTTTAATCGTCTTACGGTGTTTGCTAATGAGAAGCTGATTCCTGCTTTAGGGCTTATGGCTGAGAAGGCTAAGTCTTTGTGGGCTGATACGTTGCGTCCTTTGGCGTCTAAGATTAAGACTAAGCTGGTGGCTGCTTTTGAGAGTTTGCGGGATACGTTCGTGAAGCAGATTTTGCCTGCTTTGTTGGATGTTAAGGATTCTGCTGTGGAGTTGTGGGTGGTGCTTGAGCCTTGGATAGTGTTGATAGGTGAGGAGCTTGTGGGTGCTGTTAAGGCTCTGTATGATGCGTTCGCTGAGGATGGTCTTAAGGGTGTGCTGGATCTCGTTCTGAATGCTGCTAAGCCTATTACTGATTGGATGGAGCGTAATCAGCCTATTATGGCTGGTATAGCTACGGTGATCATAGCTGTGCTCGTTCCTGCTCTATTCGCTAAGGCTGCTGCTCTGTATACGGCTGCTGCTGGCTGGCTGGCTATGGCTGCTGGTGTTATTGCGGCTGCTGCTCCTTTCGCTGCTATCGTGGTGGCTCTGGGGCTTGTGGTGGCTGGTCTTGTTTGGGCTTATCAGAATGTGGGCTGGTTTCGTACTGCTGTTGATGCTATGAAGGATGCTGCTGTGGTGGCGTTTAATTGGTTGAAGGATAACGTGCCTCCTATCCTGAGTGGTATTGTGGACGTTCTCGTAGCTGTTTGGGATGCGTCTAAAGATGCGTTTAACTGGCTGAAGGATAACGTGCCTCCTATATTTGAGGTGATGTTTACTGCTATTACTAAGTTTATTACGTTTACTCTGGATATGATTGCTGCAGTCTGGGGCATTTATACGGCTGTGTTTAATGCGCTGGCTGATATTGTGATCTTGTTTACTAATCTTCCTGGTAAGGTTAAGGATGCTGCTGTGGGGGTCTTTGATTCTGTTTCTGGCGCTATGACTACTGCTTATGATTGGGTGGTGGAGAAGATAGATGCTATAGTAACTTTCGTTACTGAGCTGCCTGCTCGTATTGCTACGGCTTCTCTGGGTGCCTTTGACGGTATCTGGAATGCGTTTAAGGGTGTCTTGAGTTCTATACAAGATGCGTGGAATGCTATAGACCCTACTATTAACCTTAGTATACCTGGTTGGGTTCCTCTTGTTGGTGGTAAGCGGTGGGACTCTGGGGATATAATTCCCGATATTAGCATTCCTGGTCTGCAGTCTGGTGGTACTCTTACGAGGTCTGGTACTGTGATGGTGGGTGAGGCTGGTCCTGAGTTCTTGAATCTTCCTGCTGGTGCTGAGGTGCGTCCTTTGGAGCGTGGTGATGGTTCTGGGGCTGAGATTGTTGTGAATGTGCAGACTGACGCTGATCCGTTTGAGATAGGTCAGGAGTTAGCGTGGGCTTACTTAACTGGAAGCTATTAAGGGGTTATTATGGCTGTTTCTGAGGATTGGCAGATAGATTACGCTGGGCTTACTGTGGGTGGGGCTTCTGATTTCGGTCTGGTGGCTGTTACTGGTATGCTGGATCTTCCTAGTGTGAGGAAGTCTGATAATGTGCTGCTGAGGCGGCATGGTAAGCAGGCTGGTGGTGATTTCCTGGGTGAGCGTACTATTACGCTGGAGCTGGACATTTATGGGGCTTCTACGGCTGCTATGCAGTCTCGGGTTGATGAGTTTGCTGCTGCTTTCACTACTGGTGATGAGCAGGCGCTAACTTTTCAGCTTCCTGGTGCTGCTGGTGGCGGTGTGGGTCGTGTTATGGCTCGTGTTCGTAAGCGTAAGGTGCAGCAGGGGCTAAACCTTGTGAACGGGCTTACGAGGGCGACTGTGCAGCTCGTGGCTACTGATCCTCGTATATATACGGATCTTCAGCAGTCGGCTGTTACGGGGCTTCCTGTTACGTCTGGTGGTGTGACTTTCAATGCTACATTTAATGCCACTTTTGGTACTACGGGTACTTCTGGTTCTATTTTGACTCCTAATAATGGTTCTTTTTCTGCTCCTGTTTCGCTTAAGATTGTTGGTCCTGTTACTGATCCTTCTGTAGAGAATCTTAGTACGGGTGAGATTTTGAGCTTTACGGGTACTATTTCTGCTGGTACTTACTACATCGTTAATACTGCTGATCGTACGGTGCTGCTTAATGGTACTGCTTCTCGTTATAGTGAGCTGGATGCTGCTTCTACGTGGCTGCAGCTCCGTCCTGGTGTGAACGATCTACAATTTAGAGCTGATGCGTTTCATGCTGATGCTTCCCTTACTGCTACGTGGCGCTCAGCGTTCATTTAGAGGAGATTTATTATGGCTGTTACTAATCCACCTGTGTTCATTCAAGGCGGCTCTCATCCTGCTGAGGATGTTCGTCGTATGTTCGCTGCTCTCACTAAAGATGATGAGGGCGTGGTCGCTGCTTCTGATATGGCTGTGGCTGAGAAGGGTACTCCTGATATGTCTGTGGACATTTCTGCTGGGCGTGCTTGGATTAAGGGTACTGAGTCAACTTTTCAGGGTACTTACTTTGTGGAGTCTCGGGCTGCTGAGAATGTGGCGGTGACTGCTGCTGATGCTACTAATCCTCGTATTGACCTTGTGGTAGCTAAGGTTGAGGATTCTGTGGAGTCTGGTGCTGTGGATGCGTGGTCTTTGGTGGTGGTGGCGGGTACTCCTGCTGGTTCTCCTGTGGCTCCCGCTCAGCCTGCTTCTAGTTTGCTGTTGGCTACTGTGGCTGTGGCTGCTTTGGCGTCTTCGATTGTTGATGCTAATATAACTCAGTCTACTTCTACTTTGGGTACTGGTACGGTTACTCTGGCTGGTGACCTTTCTGGGTCTGGGGTTATTGACGCTGCTACGGGTGATGTTACGGTTTCTGGTGTTGTGGCTGACGATTCTCATGCTCATACTGCTTCTACGATTTCTGGTCTGGATGCTTCTGATACTACTACTGGGGCTTTTGGTGCGGCTCGTATACCTGATCTGGATGCTTCTAAGGTGGCTACGGGTACGTTGGCTGATGCTCGTATTCCTTCTATGGCTGCTTCTAAGATCACTTCTGGTGAGTTTAGTACGGCCCGTATTCCTGATCTGTCTGGTGATACGATTACGTCTGGTACTGTGGCTGCTGCTCGTCTTGCTGCTCACTCTGGCGCTTTGATTACGTCTGGTACTGTGGCTGATGCTCGTATAGCTTCTACTATCGCTCGTGACGCTGACGTATATGGTGATAGCGGTGGGGCTACTGGGCGTAAGATTACTGCTTCTACGTCTGTTGCTTCTGGTGGCGCTAATGGTGACATCTGGCTAAAGTACTAACCTTATTCTTTTAGATCCTTTAGGAGCGTTTTTATGACTCTTTATACTCATAGTGGTGGTACGTGGCAGACTGTAGACTCTCCAGATTTTAAGGTTAAGCAGGGTGGCTCGTGGAGTCCTGTAGCTACGGGTTATGTTAAGGTAGCGGGTGTCTGGCAGACGTTCTATCAGCAGTCTGATCCTGTTACGTATACGTTTAATCCTGTGTCTATGCGTGGGTCTACTGGGTTTAGTTCGTCGTGGGTTACTAGTGGGTTTAAGGTAGGTTCGTGGGGTTTCGGTGATCGTGTGTCCTATCTAGATTTTACTACGGCTGTAGATTCTGCTTCTGGTCTTACGTTGGCTGGTGCTTTGGCTGTTCGTCCTGTTCCGTCTGCTGGTTCGCTGGCTACGTATCGTGACGTTAGCGGGTATGGTACGATTAACTCTGGTACTTGGTATATCTCGTGGAATAATGGCGGGTACGGTTCTGGTACTGGTACTAATGAGGCGGGTGGTCGGGTGTCTGCTAGCTTGGTGGGTGCTAGCTGGGGCGCTCCTGCGTCTACTACGTTTACTGGGCTTGATGGTCTTGCTAATTCTCTGGCGTCTAATACCATGAGCATTACGAATAATCTGACTCCTGTTACGTCTGGTGGTGGGGAGGATCTTACGTATGCTACGCTTAGTAACACTCTTTCTAATCATACTCTCACTGTTACTCTAGATTACGTTTAAGGAGATCCTATGGCAGATTACCGGATACTTTACGCTGATACTGCTACTGGTACGCTGTTGGGTGAGCTTCCTGTAAGTTCGTTCTCTTTCTCTGAGGGGTTGAATGGTGCAGGCTCTTTCTCTGCTTCTATGCCTTTGGTTACTTCTACTGAGGCTACTTTGTCTTTGTCTGTGGGGCGTCCTGAGTTGACTGCTGCTAACTTTCAGCCTGATGGTCGTACTCAGATCTTTGTGGAGCGTGATGGTTCTCTGGTCTGGGGTGGTATGCTCTGGGGCTTTACTGCTGATATGGGTAAGCAGACTGCTAAGATTAGTGCTACGGGGTTCTTGGGCTATTTTATGCGTAGGCTGATTGTGGCTGATGCTACGTATGCTGCTACTGAGCAGACTGCTATAGCGTGGGGTCTAATTAACACGGCTCAGGCTGCTTCTAGTATTGGGGTGGTGGATGGGTCTACTGCTACTGGTACTGTACGTGATCGTGCTTACGAGGGTGTGTATGCTACTCCTGTTGGTGAGGCGTTGCAGAATCTGACTCGTCTTAATGGCGGTTTTGATATGCGTATCAGGTCTTATTGGTCTGGTGGGAGTATTGTGAAGTCTTTTGAGACTTCCTTTCCTCAGTCGGGGCGTACTACTGCTATTGTGTTGGATCTCGCTTCTAATCTTTCTAAGCTCTCTTTGACTGAGAAGGGTACTGAGGTTAATACTTTGGCTTATGCTTCTGGTCAGCCTGGGGTAGCTTTGCAGTCTACTGCTAATGCTACTTTGGAGCTTTCTGTTCCTCGTCTTGAGGCTATTGAGGCTCATACGTCTGTGTCTGAGACTGCTGCGCTGTTGGCTCATTCTGCCCGTTTGTCTCAGCGTGGCTCTACTGCTGTGCGTACTATGCGTGCTGAGGTGGCTCCTGGGTATGCTCCTGGTGTTGGTGGTTTCGTTACTGGTGATGTTGTGGCTGTTCGTGCTGTTGTGGGTTGGCTGGATGTGTCTGGTAATTATCGGGTGTCTGGGTATTCGGTGGGTGTGGATGATGCGGGTACTGAGAAAGTGCAACTTGATTTAGCTACTTCTGGAGCGTTCTAATATGTCTGATCCTACTAATGCTCCTAGTCTTGTTCGTGATATTGGTGATATTTATACTCGTATAGTGGCTGTTGAGCGTGCTTTGTCTGTGCCTTCTGGTGCTGGCGGTGGTATGTCTGATGCTGAGGTTAAGGTCGCGTATGAGGCTAATGCTGATACTAATGAGTTTGATGATGCGGAGCAGTCTAAGCTAGCTGGTGTTGAGGCTTTGGCTGATGTTACTGATGCTGTTAATGTGGCGGCTGCTGGTGCGATCATGGAGGGTTACGCTATTCTTGGTCCTGATGGTTCTGCTGCTGCTCCTGCTTATGCGTTTGCTGCTGATGTAAATACGGGCATGTACTCGCCATCATGGGATAATCATCTAGCGTTCTCAACGTCTGGGGTGCTAGCCCTACTTCTTGACGATGTGCAAGCTCTTCGGGCAGTGAATGGCACAGCACTTCGACCGTCGTACTCACTTTTCAGTGACCCCAACTCGGGAATGTATTCGTTTGGTGCAGACAGGGTAGGCATATCTGCCGGTGGCACTTGGCGGCTTGTAGTTGACGCTGGTGGTATTATTGCTAACGGCTCCATTGAAGGGGCTTATGGTTCTGCTGCTGCCCCTACTCACAGCTTCAATGGTGACAACAATACGGGCATGTATAGGAATGGGACTGACTCGCTTGGTTTCTCGACGGGGGGCACACAGCGGCTCGATATAGATAGTGGTGGGATCAAAGGCAAGTTGGCGTTCCAAGCGCCGTTGGGTTCGGCGGGAGCGCCGTCGCACTCTTTTGATGGCGACACGAATACCGGCATGTATCGGCATGCCTCCGACATAATCGGGTTCTCAACCGCAGGCTCATTCAGGGCCTACATAAGCTCATCTTTATTCTACCTCTACCCAAGAATACTCCAAGACTCATCTGACGCTGACGCTATAAA
>Ga0308024_1000871_pt1 | contig 11463 bp, 11 predicted proteins | sample Neamet420_FD_201295 | JGI IMG/M metagenome (GOLD analysis project Ga0308024, IMG submission 201295) | Marine microbial communities from water near the shore, Antarctic Ocean - #420 | ecosystem: Environmental > Aquatic > Marine > Unclassified | place: Southern Ocean | collected 2014-10-03
TTTAGAAGTAATATCCCAATGACGTAATTGTCCCGAGAGTAGTATGGCCAGTCTTATTTTCTTTTCTGTAAATAAATCCATTTATTACGTTTTAAATATTTTTTTAATTAAATTATCATCTACATTATAATTATTAATTAAATCAGAATTGTGTTGCAATACTCCCCTCATTTCCACAACCATCTTGAATACATCCTCTATTGACATTTTAGAAATTTTATATGATACATTCATAACTTTTCTAAATCGTTTCCAATGATCCTTTTCATCATCATATGATTCATCCCACCATTTCGAAAATGTTTTAAATCCATTATTTCTCATTTCCTTTAAATGTTGATATGGACCGAATTGAATTACAGGATGTCCACAGAACATTGGGTTATAGGTTGAACTATGTAAATGACATGCATTATCATCAAATGGAAATGCACACATTACCAAACTTATAAGTGATTTTCTATAATGCATTGGTTGGAAAGGCAAATCGGCATTAAATTGTCCGATTTTATGTCCTGCTTCACCGACATTGGTTTTATCTGTATTATCAATATGAAATGGTGTTTTTGACCGCAATGAGTTTATATTATCAATTGTTGTTAATGTTTTAAACTGGTCATTATAATTCATATCTGGAAGTTGTGGGAAACTTAGTAAACTGTTATCCAACATATTGTTTTTATTCATATGTAGCATAAATAAATTACGCTCAAATCTATCAGTTCTATTAACCTTTAAAAAGTGCTTTATACTATCTAAATTATCTCTCTTATATATTAATTCAGTTTTTATGTTTACACTATCAGGTAGATTTATTTTTTTTAACCTCTGTATATCATATACGTTCCACATGAATGAAATAACATTCATATATAATCTGTCTTTATTTTGTCCTTTCCAATCTTCGTGAGTTTTTTCAGCTAATAGATTATTTGTTATAAAATACAATTGTTCCGGTGGTAACTTTAGAGTATCAATTGATTTATATATTATATTTAAAAATTTATCACATGGTGATCCTTCCATTGTATCATCGAATATCAATTTACAATCACCACTACGTACCTTATCTAATATAATATTTGGAATTTTATGTATATATTTAGCCCATAAATTTATGTTATGATGGACATATACACAATATATAAACGGTTCATCAAATTTAAATTCATGAATGGGAATTTCAGTTGTACCCAATACATCAGGTAAACTTGAATGTGAAAATAACGGTCTGTTTATCCAAAACCCGCGATTATCTTTCTCCTTAGTTTCACTTACATCCTCATATAACTTTAAAATATATTCAGATGCATCATGCATACTGGCTTGGTTGAATGTATCAATTAAGTGCTTCATCTGTTTTTATTTTTTCCATTATTTTATCTACTACCCAAATACATCCATCTTTTGATGGGTGGGATTCAAAATCATCTTTATCAATATCGCTTAAATTTAGTATTTTATTTAAATTTATATTATCATATAATATATCTAGCTCCGGTGCCTTCCATATCTCATTAATCTTTTGAAAATTAATAAGATAATAATTAAAGTTATTATTTTCTAAATAATTTTGTATTAATATAATAGATTTAAGGTATTTTATTAACAAATTTTGTTCGAAGTTTACATCAAATTCAATTTTACTTCTCATGTAAATTGCATGCTTAGTTAATACATCATTAAATCCACCATCTAACACACTTTTTTCAAAATCCGAATTATTTAATTTTTGTTCTCCAATAATATCGGTTTCATACAATTCACTTGGTAAGAATGAAACTCGCTTATATGTACTCAACTTATCTTTAAAATCTACCTTGGGTTCTCTATCATCTCGAATCGAACGTGCTGGTCCGAAATCAGTTGGGGTTTGGTTTACCATCAAATTATTATACACAATCCCAATTCGTGGAGTCCAAGTCAAACCAAGTACAACAAGTGTGTCTTTTGGATTTAATTTTAATAAATTAAAAAGTGCAATGTCTATAATTGTATCTAATGAATTGCCATTTTTTGCATCGTTTATAAAAGTATCAACATTCAATTCATTGGATAATAGATGTGGCCACGTATCTATATCAGACAAGTGATGACCTGCTGTGAAACTACATCCATTTACATATAAATTTCTATACATCTATTTAAATTAAGGTTACATTAACTTGATCATTAATAATTTGTCCATTTAAATACAGGCCCAAGTAGTTTGCCCATTTTTGATGAGATAATTCAGTTGGATGCATATCATGAAATACATCCTCTACTTTATACATTTCATTGGATATTCGTGTATCTATAAATTGTTTAAATGTAGTTTTAATAAAATTAGTTTCATATAATTTCAAATATTGGGACTTAATACTATCTTCATATTTGTTACTTGATCCAGCATCATATTTTTTAATAATATCAATTAAATCAACACTATCCAATATACCATGTCTATCCCTATCTTCACTTGCCTCGAGCGTTTCATAAAATGCATCAAAAAATACATGCTTTATATTATTTGCAAGTAAATAGGTATGTATATTGATATTTTGAACCATATACCTCATTATATATTCTGATTTGTTCCAAAAATAAGTGGCATATGATTTGGCAAATTCATCAAATCCTTTTTCAATATCTGGATCAGTTAATTGTGCAGGGTATAGTGTTTCCCATCGGCCGGTTTCATTGTTAGTATCATCATTATAATAAAAATCTTTTCGTTCCGGAGAAGACCATCCAACTATTACGAAAATATCTTCTGGTTTATATTCTTTCAATAAATTACCAACATTACCGATAACACGCTTTTCTATACCATCATTTGATGAACCGGCATGTGCAGTATTATGTGATTTTACATTAATTAATTTTGATAATTTATGGGGCCATACTTTTGGTAATCTATATGCATCATTATCTCTATGGTCAATATTAGTAATACCTTGTTTTTCTAATTTAGGATCTATAATGTCACCAGCTGTCCAACTATCTCCTTCAGTTAAAAGTATTTTTATTTTATTCATTGCTATCGTTTGTCCACTCATTCTTAAATAGTATTGGGTGATATCCATTTCCAGACATATCTAATATTTTATAATATGTTAATTTTTTAAAATCACTTGAAAAAACATTATACAATGTATCATCATTTTCTATATTTTTCAAGAAGGTTGGATATGATTGGAAAAACTGTGTTGCATATTCCTCATTCATCACACTACGTTGTATATGTAGTTTATCAATATCACCGTAAAATACAGATTGATAATCATCTGATATTAATGTTGCTGCTCCTATCCATGTATAACTATCTGAATAATCAATTATGTTGTCGTATGTTACTGTTTGTGATTCAATACCTTCTTTTAAAGTAAATTCCTTTTTCTCAATATCATGACTTAACATAACCTCGTAATACCTATCTTCCTTATCATAATAAAATTCAAGATTCGTTTGTACATCCTTTCCTAGTTTTTCATCATGTTGCCAAAAGGTAAATGATACAGTTCTATTTGTTTTTCCGTTAGCGTTAAATGTATTAAAAAATATACCAAAATGTTGGCCGTTTTTTGCAACTATTGCACCTTCACACGTACCATGTTCTTTCAATTTTTTATCAATCAAATCATGATTGGGCTTGAATCTACAATATATAGAAAAATCAGATTTGGTTATATCCGTTATTTGATTTTCGTGTAAACCATATTTATCCCCAAGTGAAAAGAAAAATATATTATTTTCGTTTGTTATCATAATTTTATAGTTTGTGTGTATTCATAAAAATCTGCCAATTCTGGATATATTTTCTTAAAATCAGTTCCCCTACGTCTATCATGTTCTTTAAAAAATACACCGAAGTCACGTTGATGTTTTCTTTGTTCTCGTTCATCTTGTGGTGAAATCATCCAATCATATGTTCGTTTTACTTTTTGGATTTCAACATCTGAATATCCTATACATTGATGTTCAAACTTTGGAATACCCAAGTAATCCATGTGTCTTGCACTTTTTAAAATTTCCTTAGACCATTCCATTGGTAAAATTTTAACTGTTTGGTGTTTTGGATATCGTAAATATGATGTATCCAAAAATACAGCTGAATTCCAATATCTATCAGATGAACCGTATTCTGTTTTTAACTCATAAATAGAATCTATTAATTTTGTATAATTTGGTATGGATAGTGCATTAAAAGTTGACATTACCGTGATACTAATGCGTTTGCAGTTTTTAAGAATTTTATGTACATTTCTTTCAAATTGCATATAATTAAGTCCGTTTCTAATATATTCTGCTTGTGCACCATATGTATCAACTGATGTGAATATAATAAATTCCTCAACAAGGCCTTTATCTTCAATAATTTTAACTTTTTGTATTAATCGATTTATTAATTTATCAGATACACCTAAATTGGAATTTATAGCCAATCTTAGTTTTTTATTTGGATTTGGGTTATCTATAATATAATCCAACACTTTCCATGTATCTACACTCATAAGTGGCTCGCCACCCGTTATTCTGAATGTATGTAAATCGTGATATAAATCTGGCCACCATTTCCAAAATGCCTCTACATATGGATTTACTTCTGTATGTGGAATTGGAACTTTTCCTTCTCCAATTAAACCATCCAAATCATTAAATTTATCAAGTGTTGGATATGCCCCATGTTCTTTTATTTCATTCATCCATGATGATGAAAAAGAAGGACCACAATATGAGCATTTAAAATTACATGCATTAGAAAATGCCACCTCAACATACTTGGGATTAAAATCACCTCTCCAACCCAATTCTTTAATTTCTTCCATGTGTGGTAGTGACCATGATTCGGCTGATTTAAACACTCTATCTGAGAATCTGGGTGAGTTATCTTCAATAGCCCAACAGTAGTTACACTCATCAGGTCGTTTTCCATCTAACATTTCCTTACGAATACGTTTTTTATAACGAGTGTTATGTAATGCAGTTGGATTTCTTTCTAATTCCTTTAACGGAATTTTATGAGTTGTTGGATGGTGACATGAATGAGTATGTCCCATTTGCAAATGTATTGTAACTTGTGTCCATTTAGCTAAACAAAATCCACAACCTACTTTATTAAGTTCCTCCTTTGTATCAACATATATTGGGTTTTCCCTAAATTCCAACGCTGCTTCTAATTTCTTTTCACTCATAATTTTATGTTTATAAATTTAGCCTTTGGTGTTATTTCTTCAACACTCACCAAATCATACTTTAATTGTTTTATTCCATCGGATTTATAATCCCAAGTTCCTTGTTGCATTTGTAAAATATACCTTCTTTCATTACGAGCAGTAGTTTCACCTTTGGCCCATACATCATTTCCGTTATCATCCTGTACCATTCCTTCATCCTTATGTGGTAAGCAATTCATTTTACCATCCTTACGATGTGGTATTATAGTGTATGGAATTTTAATTTCTTCTTGATTGAATGTTCCTCTTGTAATATTACCATCAATTCCGTTACCACTTAAATCGATTGCCATTCTGGTCGAATCAATCTGGTCTTTATGATTAAAATCATAGTGTACCATTAATTTATCAGTTGGAATTTCTTTATGTAAGTTTGAAATCTCAGTACTACTTAAATTTCTACTCCACATCATTACTTTTGCAATATCTCCTTTAAACCATCTATTTGGTTCTGATTTAGGAGTTGATGTTGTTGTTCCTATATAATAATCCCCAATACCGTAAGATTTTAATCGTTCCTCATAATGAAGTGGTGATTGAGTACCATGTCCGTGTCTTGCATCTGATTCTTTACCATTTAAATAAAAATGTATATTCTGCTTAGATGCATCTACATTTAAAGTAACCCATGACCATTGATTTTCATATCTCTTTATCCATTGATATAAATGATTTTGATTAGTATCCCATAGTTGTGCAGTATATGCTCTTGAATTATTATAACTCAATCCGTAATCATATCCTGGTCTTCTTAATATTGGATATTCACAGAATCTTCTATCAGTATCACCAATTAACCAAATTGGAACTTTTTCTTCTTGTTGATTTGCTCTTACTAATATAGAAATAGTATGTGAACGAGATGTTAGTGATTTTATTTTTGGATTCTTTGGTATCTTTATAAAACTATTCTTACCATTAAATGATAGGTAGTTCTGTATTGTATTTGGATAATCCATGTACGTGTCATCCACATATCCTTCTAATACACATCTCCAAAATAAATCATCATCTTCCATTCCCCAATCCCAATAATCATTTGAATAACCATTGGTTTTTTCAACTTGTTCTTTTGAGAATAAAACTGCACCACCAAAGTATTCTTCATACTTTAGTTTATAATCCATTTGAGATATACTCGTTGCAATATGAATTGGTGTTTTTTCTGGAAATGAATAATCAGCTCCTCCACCTTCTTCTGGTAACATATCAATATCGTGCCAAACAATATAATCACAACCATCTTCAAATGCATGTTTTGCTGCAATGTTTTTGGTTGCTCCTCTATTGAATAATTTATCATCTACTTGATGACATACATAAATGTGATAATCTATTCCTTGAGAATCTAAATATGCACCAACTTTTGGTACGAACTCTGCTAAATGAGCTTCTCTATTTCTATATGGTGCACAAACTCCTAACTTCATATTGATTTGGATATTTGTTTTTTAAATTTTGTTGTACTCCAACCATGTGAACGACTTATCCAATGAATTGGAATTCCTAAATCATCTCCTGTGTATGGTTTCTCTAAATAATCATCACCCAAAAATCTAACATCTGGATTAATACTTTGTATAAGGAATTTCAATTCTGTCTCAGTATTATAAGTTAAGAAAGTTGGTTTATTAAAGAAATATTCTAACATTTCTTTTCTTTCTTCAGTAGTTAGTATTGGTTTTAACTTTTCAGGTCTTTCTATCGTTGGGTCATCTTGTAATAAGATATACTGTTTCTGACAATTATCATTCATCTCTTTGAATAATCTTACATATCCAGGATGGATAACATCAAAGTTACCTGCAATTATTCCTATTTCATATTTTTCTATTTCCATAATTCTACTGACATGAAGTGATAATCATTTACTAATGTATCTGATAATAGTTTGAATCTTACGTTATCTATTCCATCACGTTTGTAATCAGATTTGCCCTTTAATACTTTATTATAAAAGTGTAATTGATTTTTTCGTGTATCGGTCCAAGTCCATTTGTTTTCATAAAAACCATTTTCTTTATGATATAACAACTCAAAAGTAGAATCTCTTCTCCATGGAATTGGTATTTTCATGAATTCATTAGATTGTTCAATTGCAACTTTACCACAATCCATAACTTCAGCGTTTCTTCCCTTTCCACTTAAATCAGGAATACCAGAATATGTTGCAGTTTTCATATCATAACAAATTTCAAGAGTATGTGGTGCAATGTAATCTCCAAAAGATTCAGTAAGTCCCATTGATTTATTTAATGAAATTTCTTTAATTTGGGCCTCTTCTAAAGAATGATTGAATAATGCAAAATAATCAATTGTACCACCAAATGGTCTTCTTTTATTATATTCCAATGATGGTGAATTACCTAAATACATTTTCTTTTCTGAAAAGTAATGTAGTAATCTCCCTTCAAATTCAATCTCATCCACGATCTCACCATCTTGATAAAACTTTATTAGATTATCACTTTGGTTTACCGTAACACATAATGTGGTTTGCTTTGGTGGAGATATGTTTGATTTTAAACTTATACATTCCTTATCAGTAGTCCATGTTTCGAATTTATATCTCTTATATGAGTTATACGAAAATCCAGTATCAAAGCCAGGAATACTAAAAATATTATATTCATCAAAATCATATCCCGTATTACAATCGATTTCACTGGGATTAAATGAACATAATATGGTATAATTTTTTAATTTAAAATTCTTTGGAATTGTAACTTTACTTGTATGTCCGTTGAAAGTTAATGCAGCTGATGAATGTGATTCAATTGGCAATTCTTTTGTATTGAAATCAAAAAAGTTTTCCTTGCATCTCCAAAGTAAATCATCATCCTCATATCCCCATCCCCAATATTTGTTAGAATATCCATTTATATGATAGTAATCATTTATTGGAAACATAGTAACTCCACCAAAATATTCATCAAAAACAACGCGTTTCTGTTTTTTATAATGTGTTGATGTAAAATCGGTTGCAAGATGAGTTGGTCTATCTACGATAGAATAATCAACATTTTCATTGGGTAACATATCAACATCATGAAGCACAATATACGTACACCCAAGTTCTTTAGCTTTACTCACACCTATGTTTAGTAGAGAACCCCGATTGAACGGGAGTTCATCGGATTGTTCTACTATAATCAATTCATAATCTAATTTAGATTTATTGAAATGATTTTTTATTGATGTAGTAAAGTGATTTAGATGATTTCTACGATTTCGATACGGTACAATGACACCTAACTTATTCATTTATGAATTTATTTATCTTTTAATGTCTTTTCGTACCACTCAGATAAATACCATTCAATTCTAGGACCCCATACCTCTTTATCGATTTCCTCTACCCATAAGGTAAGAGCATCAATGGAATTTCCGATTTTTTCAAGAGCTTTTACTTTTCTCTCCTCTAAAATTTGTGAAGTTTCGTCTTTTGCCATAACTTAATTTAATTAATTGTTTTAATGTTTGTTTGTTGTATATAAATATATAAAATTACTAAATAGTAATAATTTTCGTTGTTAATCTATTCCATTTTGAGTAATCGAAATGAAAAGTAGTTTCCATCTTTTCTAACATAAATTCAGGATTATTAATATCGATTTTCCAATCGTTAATCTGAATACCTTTATACATCTTTCGATACTCTTCCCAAAAGGAATAGTTTTTTTCTGTTTCTGAAACTTCTTTTAATCGTTCCAAAACCGTTGAATCCCACTTGAAATGATGAACTTGTATAAATCCTTCACCTCTACCAATTGGATACCTTAGAGAGTGTTTAACTCCCTCAGTTCCCCATACATGTTCTTCATTAATAATTGCATAATGTTGTCCAGATGTTACATCAACCGAACCTTTCATTACACAAACTTTATTCGGACAAGCTCCACTCATTGGATATCTAAAATACCCTGCAAGTGGAAATTGTTTCCAAATATTTGTTTCGTTTGTTACCAAAGGAAACTCTCCATTCTCTCCTATCCTATCGAGAAAACCTCCCGTAATAAATTCCCATCCATTCTCCTCACATTCAGAAATCATCTCTCTGATTGGTTTTGGGTAAATATGGAATTCATCATCATCCGAAACCACCCACCATTCATTTGGCTTAGTTCGTTTAATTTCGTTATATAATTGAGTTACTCTTTCCCAATTAAATTTTTCTTCTGTTACTACTTTATGTGGGGTTATTCCGAGAGATTTTATTTCATCTAAAATCCCATCGTTTTCATGCTGTCTGTAAACAACAACATAAATTTCATCAACAATGTTTTTGTAGTGTTCCAACATATGTGGAAGCATTGTGATGTTGTGACCAACTACCGTTACTAAATTTAGTTTTTGCATCTTTGAATAAGTGTTAATCCAGTTGAAGATGGTCTACTCTTAAATATACCATTGTTAAAAAAGTTGAATACTTCCCACTCTGTATTTTCCTTTAACTCTTTAATTAATTGTGAAGGGCCGTGTGCGAAATTATCATTATGATTCTGGTCTGTGATATCTTTTGTTATTATCAAATCCTTTTCAAATGATTCATCAGTATCGTGTATTGAAATTATTCCATTTGGAGAAAGTAATTTAGAATAAAGTTCAAAATCACGTTTAACATCTTCATAGGAATGACCAGCATCTATATGAAGATAATCGATTTTTATATCCTCTTTAACAAAAAAGTTGTAATATGCATTTTCAGTAGTATCGTTAATAATTCTTGGATAAAAAGTCTTTCTTAGAAAAGAATCAACCTTTAACCAATCAGTATTTCCACCAACACCATTTGATGCATCAACTAAAAAGGTAACACCGATATCTCCCCAATTATAATCCCCATCTCCTTCAAAGATACCAGCTTCGTGTAAATCAATTCTTGCTTGTGTCATTATTCTCGGAATAAATCCACCACCACTTCCCAAACATACACAAGTTTTTGCTCTCATATATTGAATGGTAGTATAAATTAACATACCATCACCCAAATGTTTATCAGTTGCACCATGTGTCCATCGATACTTAACAGGTGTTAGTTCTTCATATGGATTGCCATTAGAATCAATAACCTCTTTCTTGTTATTGGTGAAAAATTCTTTTATAAGATTGTAGTTTATAATGCTCATATGAGAGTACTCGTAGTAAAATTTTTGATAAAAAGGGAACACCTTTAGTGATCTATTATATTAGTGTCTAAGTTATAGGTATTTTTCTTTCTTTCTTCTTATTTCTTTTCAATTTGTCACTGCTTTAGTGCTTGTCCCCCAACCCCCATGATTATAAGTATCATGATATTTCTCAAACGTATATAAATATATAAAAATATATTAATTAATTACGAAACATGTTTTGAAATACGAGAAATCCATTGCTCTCTGTTATCAAATGACATCATATATGTTTTCAGTTTAGCAAATTCTGTAAATCTTTGTTCGTGTGTATCTTTACGTATTTGTTTTATACATTTATCGAATTCATTCTTGGTCGATACTCTGTATTTATAATCTACATCTCTTGCCCAATCAGTATGAACGATTGGTAATTTTCCATAATCTATTGCTTGAAATATTGAATATCCAAATGGTTCTTTAAAATAGGTTCCATGAAATATACCGAAATCTTTTCTCATAAAGGAATCAAGAATTGAACTTTCCCATTGATAAAATTTAATATTTGGAAATGTGTAATTTGTAGTATCTTTTAAATTAACAAAATCATATTTACTTGATAAAATAAATCCACTAAGTCCATGCATCCAATGCATACACTTTCTCGTTTCTGCTCTTGAAGCAAATCCTACGTTTTCAAAGTTCAACTTATCCGTAAATGGTAGATTGTATTTAAATTCATAAAAATTAGGAACTGAATATGTGTAGTTTGGAAAATCATCAACTAATTGTGTTGGATTATTTCCTATCCAAATTCTTTTATCAAACGATTGTGCAAATTCTTTATAAAAAGTAGCATCAACTTTTGTATTAAACTGTAATCGTTTTAGTTCAGGCATATGTTTAAGAACTTCTTCCATTTCGGTTGGATATGCATGTACAAACAACAATTTGAATTTATTTTCATATTTCCAAATATGTTCTCTCTTATGATAATGAGAATGTAAATAATATATCTCACTACACTCCTCTAATAAATCAGTTGTTATCTCACTATCATCACCGTGAAAATGCCACTCTAAATCATCTGGTAATGATTCTGGGTCAAAGTTAACAGGTCTTTTGGAATCAAT
>Ga0308024_1000872_pt1 | contig 11456 bp, 11 predicted proteins | sample Neamet420_FD_201295 | JGI IMG/M metagenome (GOLD analysis project Ga0308024, IMG submission 201295) | Marine microbial communities from water near the shore, Antarctic Ocean - #420 | ecosystem: Environmental > Aquatic > Marine > Unclassified | place: Southern Ocean | collected 2014-10-03
CTCTTAATCGACTTGCACCTAAAGATCGCGCCACTTTTTCTTGATTCATATCATAGTTCTTTAAACCAGCTAAAACTATAATCAAAACAAGAGGCATAGCTACAAGGGAATGACCAAGAACTAAACCAAGAAGGCTGTCTACCATTCTAAATTTAACGTAGAAGTAAAAAAGGCCAATTGCTACCAAAATTACAGGTATTATCATCGGTGAAATCATAACAGGAAACAAAACACTTCTTAGTTTTGAAGAGCTATTAATTAGGCCATAAGCCGCCATTGTACCCAGCGGGGTTGCAACAAATATCGTTAAAACTGCAACCTTTACCGAGGTCCAAGTAGCTCCTAACCAATCATTAAACCCCATACCCACCTTTCCTGATGAAAAATAATTCTCATACCACCTGAGAGACCAGTTCTTTGGTGGAAACTCCAAGTATTGGCTATCTGAAAAAGACATAGGAATTACAACGAGAGAGGGCACAATTAATAAAAATAAAACAATAATTGAGAAGATATATAACCACAATCTATCACGTAATCGAATGTGGGTTTCGGACACATGGGCGTTAAAAAAATTCATCATCTAACTCTTACCACTGATTTGATCCATCGAAACCAGTTTGGAAGCTAAAAACAAGATTATCAATGTTGACACCAGAAGTACCACACCTAAAGCACTTGCTGCACCCCAACTGAAATACAATTCTATATTGCTCGATATCTTCATAGCAGCCATTATCACTCGACCTCCACCAAGAATTGCAGGCGTAACATAAAACCCTAGACAAAGTACAAATACGATTAATAACCCAGCCAACAATCCAGGTATAGATAAGGGAAAAAATACTGTCCAAAACGCTCGCGCTGGAGTTGCACCCAGACTTGCAGCAGCTCGCACGCAATCCTTATCAATTGTTCGCATGTTAGCATATAATGGTAATATCAAAAATGGCAGCATAATATGTGCCATCCCAATTAGCGTTCCAGAAGTGTTGTGTACAAATTTTATGGGTGCTGAAATAAGCTCTAAATCCACCAAAATAGTATTAACAATTCCTTTTTTCTGAAGAAGAACCAGCCACGCATAAGTACGTACCAACAAACTGGTCCAAAATGGAATTAACACTCCAATCATACAAAGTCCTGCCCATTTTTTTGGTAATTGGGACATGAAATATGTAAGTGGATAACCTAACATTGCACAAATTAAAGTTGTTAGAATACTAATTTTAAAGGTAGTTATAAATATTCTCATATACGCTTTGCTATCAAGCATGCGAGTATAATTTTCTAGCGACAATGTCCCATCTCGTCCAATAAATGACATATAAAACAACCATCCAATGGGAATTATAATAAGAGCCGTAACCAGAACCAAATAAGGTAGTGTTAAACCGAATAATTTATATCGCTCCTGGCGATTTAGCCTTCTTAATGACGCTTCGTTGATATGTTCGCTACTGAGAGACATCAGATTTTTCCACAATAAAACTATCTGACATTCGAAGCCCAATTGAAATTTTATCTCCAACAGTAGGAATTTTTCCCTTTAAATCACTACCATTTGCAATTCGCATTTGTAGGGATTGTTCGCCAAACACTTCTGGATCAAGTCGTAAAACCAATAATTGACTTTCACCTTGAAAAATCGACTCTGATACATAACCAAAAAATAAATTCGTATTCTTTTCTTTCTCTTCTGAAATGAACAACTTTTCTGGACGAACAACGAGTAAATGATCTCCATTCTTTTCGACAGAATGATTGACAAATATTTCTGATTTTTTCAAATATGCTTTGTTATCTTTGACACTTACAGGGATTAGGCTGGATTCACCGATAAAGTCAGCAATGAAAGCATTATTAGGACTATTATAAATCTCGTTTGGTGTCCCAAGTTGCATCAAAGAACCATGATTTATAACTGCAATACGATCGGACATGGTTAGAGCTTCTTTTTGATCATGAGTAACATAAACGGTAGTCATATTTAGACTATCATGTAGATGTCGCAACTCAATTTGCATCTCTTCTCTAAGCTTCTTATCCAAAGCTGAAAGAGGTTCGTCCATTAAAAGAATTTTTGGTTTAAAAACGATAGCTCGTGCTAAAGCCACTCGTTGCTTTTGCCCCCCAGAAAGTTCGTCGACATTTCTGTGCCCTAGTCCATCCAATTTTACAGTAGCAAGGGCCTCATTTACCGTATCTTTTAGTAACTGCGTGCTCACACCACGCAATTTCTGTGGATAACCAACATTTTGTTCAACATTCATGTGAGGGAAAAGTGCGTAATTTTGAAACACCATTCCAATATCTCTAAGATGTGGTGGTTTTAGTACAACTTCTTCATCTCCAAATTTTACACTTCCATAATCAGGGCTTGTAAAACCAGCAAGTACCATTAGCAATGTCGTTTTTCCAGAACCAGAAGGTCCCAATAAGGTAAGAAACTCTCCAGAAGTTACTTCTAGATTTATATCTTTGAGAGCATGAAAATCATCATACTTCTTGGTTATATCTTTAATGGATATATTTAATGCGTTTAAAGTCATGGTGGTTTTTTCTCACAAAAAATAAAGTAGGAGGGTTTTCCCTCCCACTTAAGTTTTATTATTCAGTCATCATTTCTGTATATTTTTCAGCTGCAATAGTTCGCCATTTAGCATACCAAGCAGTACTCAATGTCAACTGGTGTTTTGCATTTTCAGGATGACTTGGAAGAGCCCTTGCAGTCGCATCGTCAAGCAAACCCAATTCATACACTTTCTTATTAGTTGGACCATAAGTGATGTGTTTTGCAAATTCGGCCATATATTCAGGCTTCATCATTTCTGCAATATACTTCATGGCTAGGTCTTTATTCTTATTTCCTTTTGGAATTCCATAGCCTTCCCAATCCATAATTCCACTTCTCCAGTCGTAAGATACCTTTGCTCCATCTCTTTTTGCGACATCAAAACGTCCATTCCAACCTGTAGTCATATCGACCTCTCCATCTTTCATTAATTGCGCATGCATTGCGCCAGATGTCCACCAAACGTCAATATGATCTTTTATTGATCGAATTTTGTCGAGTGCTCGGTCTATTCCCTCCTCACTATCTAAAACATTGTAAATTTCGGACATTGGAACACCATCAGCGAGTAAGGCGGTTTCCAACTGTGCGTCAACTTTGGCTCTCATAGCTCTTGACCCCGGAAATTTTACAACATCATAAAAATCAGCCCAACTTCTCGGTCCATTTTCACCATATGTCTCGGTATTCCACGCTGCCACAACCGAAAAAATATCAGCGCCCGCGCAATACTCACTCCACATTCCTGGTAGGTGATTGCTAACATCGATGACCGAATAATCTAGTTTTTCCAATAAACCTTCTGCACCACCGGCTGCACAACCGCCAGCACCACTAGAGAATATATCAAATTTGTCGCCACCAGATTTAACCATTAATTTCACATCTGAAATACCACCATAAGTATCTTCTTTGACAGTTATTCCCATTGCTTTAGCAGCAGGTTGAAAGATCCCAATTGATTGGCCTTTTTGATAGGCGCCACCCCAAGAAACAATTCGCAGCGACTCTTCCGCAAATGCACTTGATGAAGCAGCCAGTACAAACGCTGTTGCTGTTAAAATAAGTTTGTTCATTTTATCCCCCATATTGTTTTTGTTTCACTAAAATTGTGATCATGATTTATATCATGTGATATATAGATAATTGAATACGACATGATAGTTGTCAATATTATTATTTTTGTGCATTCTTATGAAGAATTGGAATAACTAAAAAATCAGATGCCACCATCGTATATTTTATTATATTTTTCACTTATATATCAAGTGTGTCTGCCAATTTCTTAAACCAAATAGCGAAAGGTACAAATTGCTTTTGCAGCCCAGTAAAAGGTAAAGATTGAACTTTCTTTACAGGAAACTCCAAATCTTTCTTAGAAACTCCAGACAAATATTCAGCAACCACTTTACCTAAAACAGTTGCCATCGCTACTCCCCGACCATTATATCCTGAAAGAGAAATAACGCCATTATTCAATTCAGCTATGTGTGGATAATGATCAAGTGTTATTGCTATATTACCGCCCCAACTATATTCAAATTCTATATCTGCTAGTGCAGGAAACATAACTTTAACATGACTTTTTAGTTCCTCTATTTGCGTTTTTATTGTTTTATTTGAGGTGCCGCCCCTACCTCCCATTATTAATCTACCATTTTCTGCTATGCGAAAATATTTTAAAAGCCTCATTGTATCTGAAACAACGTGCCCTTTAGGAATGATTGTTTTAAGAATATTATCTGATAATGGGCTGGTGGCAACCTGAACAGACTGCACAGAGATTACATTCCGATTTAGCGTCCCATTCTTTAAACTTCCGTAAGCGTTGGTCGCCATGACTATTTTTTTGGCAGAAAACTCCCCCAATGGGCTGGATAATACATATCCTCTTTTCTCAGCTTTTACTCCTAAAACTTCTGCATTCTGATATATTTTAACACTTTTTTCTTGAGCTGCCTGAGCCAAACCCAATACATATTTAAGAGGATGCAACTTTCCTCCACGCCTATCTAATATGCCGCCCGAATAATAATCAGAACCTAATAATGAGTTGATCTCACCAGATGATAACATTTCTATTGGAGCATTAAGATTAGACCACTGCCTAAATAACTCACTATTTTTCCGAGGGCCATGTCTTCCATAAGAAGCTTGAATCCAACCTCCTTGGAAAGCATCACAAATTATCTTATTTTTTTTGATAAGATCAAATACATAATCTGGCGCACCTCCAGCAAGATTAATTATTTTTTTTCCCTGTTTTTCTCCAAAATATGAAATAATCGATTCAGGCAACTCTTTTAATCCTGGGTTCACCTGACCTCCATTACGACCAGAAGCGCCCCATCCTATTGTCTCTTTCTCAAGAACGCAGACATTTAATCCCAAATTTGCACAATGATAAGCAACAGAGCAGCCGGATATCCCTCCCCCAATTATTGCAACATCAAAATGATCACTCACCTCTTTAGTTTGCCTAGCGATAGAAAACTCTGAAGTTTCCATCCATAGCGAATTTGCTATTAACTTATTCTCATTATTGATCATCTAAATTTGCTCCTTCACCTAGACTTTCAAATTTTAATCAAAATTATTATTATATTAAATATCGAGAGTGTAGCATTATGCTCTACTTCTGCACCATAATTGAATATTTTCAACCATCACACAGACCTCGTCCAAATACCAGTATCAGTTCAAATAATACCCACAATGCTTTTTCCAATTTTTTATTGTAAACTTTGGGCCAAAACAACCAACCCAGATCCGTATTATTTCGCGATAGACATCAACGAAATATACTGCCTATCAATTGATGAGTGATCTATCGATCTTTAGTTTTTGCTTTTCCACTCCCCAAGCGAGATGTTATTCTCAACGCTAAAAACATCTTTGGCAAAATTTCCACCATATCGAGGCACCCCCTCCATAGCAATCTTCGGGACGCACTCTTCGATCGCCTGCATATCTTCCTCAGTCAGTGTGTACGATAGCGGCACTGCCTTTACATTCTCCTCCATGTGAGCTGGGTTTCCGGTGCCTGGAATGGGCACAATACCCGCTCCCTCAAGTGCATCACGACCCTTCTTTTGTAACCATGCCAAACTTAGCGTCGCTGATGAGACACCTCTGTCTTTGGCCAGCTGCTCAAGCGCTCTTGCAAGTTCTCGCTCCCCCTCCTTTGTTGCGTATCCAACTTTCCCCATCTTGCGGAAATCCATAAAGCCCATTTTTGACACACTCAAAGAGGTATCGGCCAACATTCCCCGCCCCATTGGCGAGTATGCAACGATCCCAATCCCAAGTTCCGCACACAACGGCACGATTTCATCTTCCAAGTCACGTGAGTAGAGTGACCACTCCATCTGAACGCAAGTCAGCGGGCAAACAGCATGGGCGCGGCGAATTGTCGATGCTGACGCTTCTGATATCCCCACGTACTTGATCTTACGCTCTGTAATCAGCTCTTTCATTGCTTCCATTGTAACCTCGATTGGAATTTTGGCGTCAATGCGATGAAGATAGTACAAGTCTATGCATTCAACTCCTAAGTCGCGGCAAGACTGATAGCATGCTTCCTTGACATGAGACTTAGCTCCAGGTGGAGGAACCTTGGTCGCCACTTGCCATTTACCCTTGGTAGAAGCGAGTCCAGGTTTCATTTTCTGTTCGGAAGAGTTTGCAAGAAAAAACCATGGGCCCACAACCATAGACCACAAATTTTTGTATGCCTGCGCAGTATCAAAGTGCGTTACTCCAGCGTCGACACAACGTTCAATAAGTGCGGATACGCCATTAACAGTAATGTCATTACTTTTGCCATAAAGGTCCTTTTTGCCTACGGTGATGCCTACAGACATCATCCCTATGCCCTGCTCAGAGGTGACGAACCCCTGCTTTCCTAGAGGTAGTTGATTTAGCATAGCTTGCCTTTCATGGTGGTAACAGTAACCTTGAGGTTAATTTACCTCGTTAAAATATTACAATAACTATATCTACTGGACTTTCCAACTAAGTTAATCCGATTTGTTTAGAAATAATCTTTTGAGATTATTTTTGTAGAGTGGGAGAACCGAAAGTAAAGTAGGTACTCCCTATTTAAAAGAGCTCCACTCGCCCTGATAGTTGCTCTAACTTTTTTTAAGGATTTTAGGAGAAGGAAATGAACAGGGACATCTTGACTGAAGAATGGAAAGTTTCAGATCTTAACAGAAACAAAGACTGTACCTTTGAGCTTGAAGAGAGTGATAAAAAAGAGCTTATAGATGCAACAAACCTAGCTATAAAATAATAAAGAGGCTTAAAAGGCGGTTAACTATATAAAATAAATCTAATAGGAAAATTAAAATGACTTTATCTGGTGGATGCTACTGCAAAAAACTGAGATATATTTCATTGGGAAATATTACAGCGTCAATCCAATGTCATTGCCGCGAGTGTCTGTATTTTACTGGCGGAAATGCTAACATCTCAATAATTGTGCCTATTGAGACATTCAAATTCTCAAAGGGCACTCCAAAAAGTTACGAGAGGCCTGAAATCGAAAATCCTGTAATGAGATTTTTCTGCGAAACTTGTGGAACAGTTATTGGGACTAAATCACCTAGAAGAATGAACTCAATGAACTTAAAGGTTGGTACACTCGACAACCCTTCAATATTTAAACCTGAAATTGCAATTTTTACAAATGACAAACAGGACTTTCATCATATTGCTGATCATATAGATCAGTTCGCAAAGCGGCCTTAAGTATTGAGCTGGAGAGAGTATTGACCAAATTATGTATCTCCGTTTTGAAGTATAAGTCCTTATCAATTTTTAATACTAGCTAATACCATTCGAACGAATTCGGCAGCCTTTTCTTTTTCAATCCACCTAGCAACAATCACCAAATCGTTCTCTGGATCGACGTAAATAATTTGCGTTCCAACCCCCATGGCAAAAAATGCCGATCTTGGCGCTCCGGGCAACATACCGTTTTGGGGATCATTCAGCCACCAAAGATATCCATAAAAAGGAGCAAGAGGACATGGAGTGAGGCATTCATTCACCCATTTTTCTGGAATTATTTCACACCCGTTCCACGACCCTTTATTGAGCATCAGTTGACCTACACGAGCATGATCCAAAGTACTTATCCAGAGGCCACCTCCCCAGTGCGCTCCACCAGACACCGATTGTATTTTTTGCCCGTTAACCTCTAACCAAGAATTTTCGTAACCATGCCATTCCCATGTATCTGAAGCACCAATCGGGTCCATAATTCGTTCTTTTAGGACTTCTGGAAGAGAACAGCCAAACGCATACATTAGAGCCAGCGATAATCGATTTACGCGAACATCGTTATACTCCCAATAAGTGCCTGGAGGCTGCAATTTTCGTTTACTTCCTTTTTTTTCTGAGTGGGAAGAAGCGCCGATTACATCACGATAGTGGTCAATCCAATCCGGCTTGTCCCAAAGTGTTCCCTCCCACTCACTTGTAAGCTGCAGCATATGCGCCCAAGTGATACCTTTGTTTTGTTCAGTTTCAAAACCACCATCTTTTACGATATTTTTTACAGGTGCATTTATATCAGGAATAATGCCATCTTTTACTGCAATACCCATGCATAACGAAAGATAGCTTTTACTGATACTAAAAGTCATATCAACATAGTCAACATCACCCCAAGTTTTGATGAGTTGGCCTTTACGAAGAATTGCTCCCGAGCCAGACTTTCTGGTTTTCACTGGCCCTATCGTTTTGCCAATAGGCCAAGGCTCTTCGAAGTGTCCTTGCTCCAAGGCAGCGCCAATATCGCGATCCATTGTAGACTCATTCTTGATAGCGAAGTCTATCGCTTTTGAGAGTAGTTTTCCTTCGACACCAACTTTTTCTGGATCAGTTACAATAAAACTTTGCATCTCAAAATTCCTTGTATGTTGAATTTAATGCTATCAACTATTTTCCTATTACTCAATTTGATTAGTACAAAGACTTACTTAATTCTTCCACCAAAATGAGGCTCATCCGCTTATAGCAGACCTCTAAGCCGTTTCTTGAACCATATCCCTGCCCAAAAAATGCTTGTACTTGAAATTTCTCTTTTGGCACATTTGTTGGCAGCTGCATTTTGGATTGGTATCCTTATGCCTTTGCACCGCTTATCCATAAACACAGGAACCATTCAGCAAGCAGCAGATTTAGGGTATAATTTTGGTGTGATTGCAGCAATAACTGTGCCAATCATGATCCTCATTGGAGTCTACATGTCGTATATATTACTTGGATCATTTACTTCACTGATTGGATCTGAATATGGCAGAACATTGCTTATTAAGATCACTCTTGTTGCTGGATTGCTTACAATTGCTGCTGCAAATAAGCTGCGATTTGTACCAGCTCTTAAACGGGGCGATAGAATGGCCGCAGTGCATTTGAATAATTCAATCAAATTGGAATGGGCTATCTTTGTATTAATTATTGCATCAACTGCTACGCTGACATCCATTTTTGCAATTCCATCATGAAAATCAATTATATCTACTAATATGAAAATTAAGTCTGCTTGTCCGATGATCTGGACTGACAGGACAAATGATAGAAAGCTAGTTTTACTGATATTTCATAATCTCTACGATTATAGTATTTTGGAACCCATATAGAACCTGCAGGGGTTTCACCAAAGTGGTGATCTTAGCTAAGTCATTACTTTAAATGGCGCCACTATACGGACTCGAACTGCCCCCGATGTCACATATCCTCAATGATTTCTGCTTCAACCTCAATTTCCACTCGGTAGTCACCAATCAGTTGAGCAACAACAATCAGGGTGTTGACTGGCTTAATCGCGGCGAATACTCGACCGTGTGCCATCGACACCGCAAAAGCATCGGTAGCGTCTGTGATATAGATACGGGTGCGCAGAACTTCGCCCATGCTTGCCCCCAAAGTAGAAAGGCTTGCTGAAATTTTATCCAGAATGAAGGTTGTCTGAGCTCCGGCATCCTGTGGCGCTACCGCCCGATCAAATCCTGCGGTTGCGGTAGTCCCCGACACTAGAATGCGGTTACCAACACGCTGGGCCCGACAATATCCAGCAATATCTTCCCATTTACTACCAGTCAGGACGCGCTTTGCCTCTCGCCGATAGTCAATCTTTGTAGCCTCAAACCCATTATGAAAACCAGTCAGATGATGGCTCAGGTCACCAGAGGCGGTCAGAAAAGGCGGCTTGCGGTATTCATCGCCGCAATCGCCGGGGATATCATTGTTAAAATTCTCTTTTAGGAGTTCGTGATCTTCGGCGTCCAAGGCAAAACTAAAAAGCTTGGCATTATCTGCAATATGGTTGCGTTCGCCTAACCGAGCACCGATGATTACACCTGCAACACTGGATTGCTCCAACACCCAGCGGGTCGCCACATTCGACGTGGAAACTCCATGTTTTTTGCCTATCTTAGCCGTAACCGCCAACAGGGCCTGGAACTGCTCCCAACTACCCGCTGTGTCGATGAACCGCTTGTATTTCATTTTACTCCAGTCGGGAATATCGACAGGTTCAGGCATGCCCAGCCAGCGATCCGACAAAAAACCACCACACAATGTGCCATAGCCAAATAACTGCGTATCGGTGGTTTTACACAGGGCGGCCAATGGCCCAGCTGCACGCCTGTCTAAAAGTGAAAACGGTACTTGATTGGTCAACAGAGGGATCCCATCAGACAGGGCAAGTTGCAAATGTGCTGCGTCAAAATTGGTGACACCAATTTCAGTGATCAATCCCTCTTGACGCAAAGCCGCAAGTTCGTGCAAGGCATCCAGCCATGCAGGATGGTCGAACATCCACCAATGAAATTGCAGAAGATCCACCCGATCCACCCCAAGCCGATCCAACCGCTCTTGCACCCCAGAACGGACGACCTGGGCACTCATCTCACCCGGTTCGGGACACCACTTGGTGCAAAGGATTGGTCGGTCAGCCTGGCCATGGTAGCGTTTCAAAAAATGCCCCGAAATGATTTCTGCACTACCGTAGTGATCAGCCATATCAAAGGTAGTAAATCCTTGCCGCATATAGATATCTAAATCATCCGCACCATTTTCGGGGTCGATTATCTTGCCATTCTTCTCAATATCGGCAACCTGCCATAACCCGGTAAGAACCCTGCTAATCTGCAGGGTTTTGCCAAGCGATATCTTTTCTGGCAGAGGGGGAATCATCTTGTTTTCTTCTCTGAGCGAAGGGTCAGTTTAGCCAAATTTTGCATCACAACGTAGTTGAAGCTACAATCGATAAGCGCGCCTTCAGCCATCAGGCGGCGCACAGCCAAGTGTCTCAACATCATCGCCATCACCGAACAGAAATCACCCTGACCACGTAGGTTGACCACCACACCTGGGCTAGATTTGTACAAGGTAAACACATCACGTAAAACGGAATAAATCTCTTCTCTAAGCGCAGGTCGATCGATTTTAACAATGCCAAATGTGTTCATTTTTACCCTATCATCTCTACTTGGACCAATTTGGAATACTGTCCCTTAACCCAATCAACACAAAATACTTGACTAAACCAGAATGACATACATATGATTAATTTCACAGATAAAATCAAGGTAATTCCTTATATCGATGGGGCAGTAAATGGCGGACAAGACCAGCGAAGGAAGTTTTTGGTTGTATGATCTGAAAGTCCACACGGTGATTGGTGATCGCGCCGCAGTGTGCCACCACATAGAAGGTGACAGTTTTCAGGTTTTGGGTGAAAGTCTCGTTTTTAATGAGGGCCAGAGAGTTTCGATGTATGCTCTGGCTGCGCTTCTCCCATTACTGCCTGCTAAACAACGCAACACCAATGCATGTGACTGGATGTCCACAGACGCCGAAATCGCCT
>Ga0308024_1000878_pt1 | contig 11413 bp, 6 predicted proteins | sample Neamet420_FD_201295 | JGI IMG/M metagenome (GOLD analysis project Ga0308024, IMG submission 201295) | Marine microbial communities from water near the shore, Antarctic Ocean - #420 | ecosystem: Environmental > Aquatic > Marine > Unclassified | place: Southern Ocean | collected 2014-10-03
GGGCGGAGCCGGGTGGGAGCCAAAAACGGCCCCGGCTCGAGCGAGCTTGGGCAAAAAGTGTTCAGTCAATCAATCACACAGTCTGAGACTGGGCGATGTGAGCAAGGGCGGGGCGGAGAAGCAATGAAGCCATTCATTCTCCCTTCTCCTGCTGTGCCATGGCGCGCCGCGGCCGGTCCGCTCCGCTGTTCGGCTCCGCCGCCGCCGCCGACGCCGCCGCCGCCGCCGCCGCTCAGATGGTGGCGGCGGCGGAAGACGAAGACATGGTGGCGATCGGCGAGGCGCTGCTGGATGACGGCGGCGGCGGCGGCGGCGGCGGCGGCGGCGCCCCGGCGGCGGCGGGCGGCGGCGGTGCCGGCGCCGCGGCGCCGGCACCGCCGCCCTCCTCGTACGGCGCCGCGGGTCGGCTCGTGGGCCGCCACGCGGAGGCGGTGGCGAAGCAGCGCGCGGTGCGCGCGCGGCTCGCGAAGTGCCGCGAGCAGCGGCGCCGGGCCATCGACGTGCGGCTCTCGCCCGGCGCGCCGACCCGCGTCGACGCGGCCACGCGCGCGGCGCTGGTGGACGAGCGCGCGCTGCTGACGGAAGCGCTGCTGACGGAGGCGCAGGCGCAGGGCGCCTTCGAGAACCAGCTGGACGCCACCCTCTGCGTGCGGGGGAAGACGCTGCGCCTGGAGTGCGAGTACTTGTTCCAGCACGCCGTGCGGGGCGCGGGCGCGCGACACGACGATCCGGTGGACAAGCTGTGGGAGATCAAGAGCACGATCTTGCACACGCTGGGCTCCACGCACGGCGAGGAGTTCTTCGCGCGCGAGGTGCGCGGCGAGCTCACCGTGTTCCTGGTGGCGACCGCCGCCACCTGCGGCCAAGAGGTCCTCCCGGGCGTGCTCGCTGTGGCGAACCGCTGCTACGCGGCCGTGATCTTCACGCGGTGCGACGTCATCCCCAACCCGTGCGACGGCTCTCCGCCCACCTGGGAGCGCCTCGGCCGGACGTACAGCGGCATGGGGTTCTCCGGGGCCGCCGGCGCCGCCCGCGACGCGCGTGTGGGGCCCGTCACCCAGTTCTACGCCTGGCAGACGGCGCCCATGCGGACGGTCTTGTTTCCGCAGGGCCTGAAGGTGTCGTCGACGCACGGCACGTACGGTGTGGGCCATCTGCAGGTGCCGGTGGCGGACCTGGCGCGGCTCGACGCCGCGACGCGGGACGCGATGGTGCTCACGCTGGAGCCCGTCCTGTTCGCGCACACGGACGCGGGCACGCGCAAAGCCGCGCGCCAGCTGGCCGGCGCGGACCAGGTCGAGCTCGGGCCCCGCCGGTCGATCGCTCGGGAAGCTGCGGCGGCGGCGGCGGCGGCGGCGGCGGCGGCGGCGGCGGCGGCGGCGGCGGCGGTCGCGGTGGAGCTCGCGGACGACGCGCTGGACTCAGTCGCCCGTGCCGAGGTGGATTTGATGTGGCGCGAGAGTGGTGTGGATGACGACGCCGAGGCGCAGGAAGTCGAGCTGGAGCGCGCGGCCGCCGGCGCCGCGGACGCCGCCGACGCCGCCGACGCCCTCCACCTCCTTCACGACCAGCTGCTAATGGACGGGGCGGCGGCGAGGGCGGCGGCGGCGGCGCAGGGCGGCGAGGGCGGCGAGGCGGCAGCGTTGCAGGGGGGCGCGGCGGCGGCGCTGGTGCCCCCCGCCGCGCCGGAGGACGCGGCGGCCGCGGCGGTGTCGGAGGGCAGCAGCAGCAGCTCGGGCAGCAGCAGCAGCTCGGCGGCCTCGGGCAGCTCGGCCCATTGCCCCTGCGTGATCTCCTCCGACGACTCCGACGGCTCCTCTGACGGCGACGGCGGCGGCGACGGCGGCGAGTGCAGCGGCGCGCTTGCGGGGCGCGCGGTGGCCTGGGACTACTCCGGCGGCGAGGGGAGCGAGGGCGAGGGGAGCGAGGGCGAGGGCGGCGGCGGCGGCGGCGGCGGCGACGGCGGCAGCAGCAGCAGCAGCAGCAGCAGCAGCAGCAGCAGCAGTGGCGGCGGCGGCGGCGGCGGCAGCAGCAGCAGCAGCGGCGGCAGCAGCGCCGACAACGCCACCCACGCCGCGCGGCGCGCGAGGAGGCTCGCGGCGTGGGCGGTGGCGGGGGCGCGCGCGGCGGAGCAGCGCCTCTGCGAGATGCTCGCGCAGGAGAAGAAGGAGAAGGCGGAGGGGCGGCCGCCCTCCGGTGCGCGGGGGTGGCCGTCCGCGTCGCAGGCGGAGCAAGTGTCGCGCAAAGGCGTGGCCGTCGTCGGCTGCAGCCGCGCGGCGGCCAAGGCGACGGCGGCGGCAGCGGCCGCCGCCGCGGCGCTCTGCGGCACCGGCAAGGCCGTCGCGGTCGGCCGGTGGGATGGCGCCAGCGCGGAGTGGATCGCGCGGCACGCCAGGATCCGTGCCGACCGCCTGGCGCACCAAGCGGCGCGCGCCGAGGCGACCCGCGTCCTTCCGCCGGTGCTCGCGCTCCGCCGCGTCGTGCGGGCGGCCGCGGCCCAGCAGGAGGCCGCGCGCGTGGCGGCGCTGACGGGCGCCGAGGCGGACCTGGAGGCGCGCGCGGCGGACCTGGAGGCGCGCGCGGCGGCGGCGGCGCTTCCTGCGGCCGTCACCTTGGCGCGGCACGCGGCGGCGGCCAGGCGGGAGGCGCGCGCGGAGTGGACCGCGCAGTGGGGCACGATCGGCGAGCACAGCCATGCGGCGTTCCCCGAGGGCCGCAGGATGGACGAGGATGGCACGCCCGCGTGCCGTGCCTGGGCCGAGCGCGTCGCCTTCTCCCACGGGGAACGCATCCTGCGCCGCTGGACCATTCTGAACCGCCTGCACCGCCTGGCACGGTGCGTGCTGACGGGCGCGGCCGCGGCCGCCGAGCACGACGACGAGGAGCAGGAGCAGCAGGAGCGCGCCGAGGCGGCGGAGGCGTGGGCGGAGGAGGCGGCCGAGGCGCAGCGAGAGGCCGAGCGGCAGCAGGAGGAGCGCGAGGCGCTCAGCCAGCAGCAGACCGAGGCACTTGCAGAGGCGGACCGCGGCAGCGGCGGCGGCGACTTCGCCTTGCCCCAGGGCGCGCCCGCTGTTGTGCGGGGCGGCGGCCGAGGCGAGCACGACGAGGACGGTGCCGGCAGCACCAGCGGTGGCAGCAGCAGCAGCGGCGGCGTCAGCTGCAGCAGCGGTGGCGAGGAGGCGGGCGGCGAGGGTGCCTACGCGCTGGACGCACCGCCGGCGGCGCCCGACCGCTACCATGCCAGGAAGGCGCGCGCGGAGCAGCTGGGCGGCGCGGGCGCGGGCGGCGGCGGCGGCGGCGGCGGCGGCGGCGGCGGCAGCGGCGTGGGGCTGACACCGCCGCCCGCCGATGCTCGCTGCGCGTGGAGCCCGGGCAGCATCGGTACGCACTTCGGCGGCGTGGCGGCCGACATCGAACGGCGCGTCGCGCAGCGCGCGGCGGCCGACGCCGAGGCGTGCGCGCGCGCGCCGAAGCGGCGGCGCAAGGGGAGGAAGGGGGGGCGCTAATAGTTTATTAAGATTACTACTTCTTCTTCTTCTTCTTCTTCTTCTTCTTCTTCTTCTTCTTCTTCTTCCGGCGCGCGCCACGTGCGGTTGGCGCGCCGCCGATGGCGGCGTGCATGGCGGCCGTGAGGTTGGCCGCGGGGACCTCCACGAACGCGTCCGCGTCGGCGCGCACGCGCGCCGTGAGCTCGTCGCGCAGCGCCGCCCAACGTCCCACGCGCGCGCGCACGCCTCGAACGTGCGGCGCAGCTGCCAGCCCGGCGCGCCCCCCCTGGTAGGCCAGCTGGAACAGCGTCGACGACGGCACCTCGTCCGCGGCGGTGTTGGCGCAGGCCACCGCGCCCGCGCTCCGACGCCCAGCCCACGCCGTGCTCGGGCAGCGCGAAGAAGTCCACGCGCGCGCGCACGCCTCGAGCGTGCGGCGCAGCTGCCAGCCCGGCGCGCCCCCCCTGGTAGGCCAGCTGGAACAGCGTCGACTTCATATCATTCGACGAGAGACGGTGCAACCAAGCGAGCTCAAGCATCAACGAGCGGCGCGGGGCGCGAGAGACGCCCGCGCGGGCGCGGCGCGATGGGCTCGAGCCCGACCGCCTGCGCGGCCGCCCGGGCGCGCCGTCGCCGCGCCCGCGCGCGGCGCGCAGGCGGTCGGGCGCGACGGCAAACACTCGTCTCACACCCAGTCTGAGACTGTGTGTGGGCAAGGGACAAGATCGCTCTTGGCGCGAGACGGAAGGATTCATCATGTTGCCAGCACGGGCAGCAAGCTCGCCCCATGCTCACGCGCAAGCGCACGGGCGACGATCTAGACGGCAACAAAGCGGCCCAGGAGTTGCGCGCGGCCGCCGAGTTGCGATGGCAACACCGGTTCGTGGGCCGCGACTATCTCATGGACGAGGTGCGCCAGGTGATCGATGCCTTGCCGCCGGACCACGCCTTGGCCCGCGCGCTGCGGGCCAAGGCCGCGGAACGCCTGCATGCGCTCACGAAAGAGCAGTGGACGCAGGCACGCAAGCCGCCGCCGCGCCCGCCGGCGCGCGCGGACGACGCGGGCGCGCACGACGCGGCCGCCACGAAGGCGCATGCGAAGGCGCATGCGGCTTGGCTGTCCATGCTAGGGGCAGACCGAGTGCGCAAGAGGCACGTGTACAAGGAGTACTGTGTGGTGCTGGCAGCGGCGCTGGCGGCGGCGCCAGCGGCGGCGCCGGCGGCGCTGGCGGCACAGGCGCCGGCGGCGGCAGATGCCGCCGCGCGCCGGGCGCGCTTCCAGCTGCTGGAGCTGGAGCGCGAGCAGCTCGCGCTCGACCAGCGGCGCGCGGAGCTCACCGTGGCGGTGTTGCGCGCGGAGGAGCTGGCCATGGACCTGGCGTTCGACGCGCTTGAGCGCCTACTGGAGGAGCCGGCGCAGGCGCAGCAGGCGCTGCCCCTGGTGCCCCTGGTGCCCGCGGCGCTGCAGCAGGTCGACGAGGCAGCGGGGGCCGGGTTGGCCGTGCTGAGCGCGGCGGGGGTAGGCGTGCACCCCGCAGTGGTGGCACGGATCGGATACGCATAATAAGAAGAGCGCGTGACAGGCCGGCACTCGTCACCATTCTCTCTTCTGGTGGCCCGGCGCGCGCTGCCTCCTCGATCGCACACTCGTCTCGTCACAGTTTTGCGCGCTCTACGGCGGGGCGCGCGCGCGCGCCCCGCGCCGCCGGGCGCGGCGGGGGCGCGGGGGGGGGGGCCCCCCGCCCCGGGGCGGGGGGGCGCCCCCCCCGCGCGCGCGCGCGCGCGCGCGGGCTTAGGGCGCGTGCGACGGTGTTGGCGCGCCGCCCTCATCTATCTTGGGTTTTGTGTGCAGTCAAGCACACAGTCTGAGACTGTGTGAGACGGCACGGGCAACCAAATGAAGCCACCATCCGTGTCCCTTCTCCTGCTGTGCCATGGCGGCCGCGGCACCGCGCCACCCCCGCGGCGACGACGACAGCGACGTCGAGCAGCAGGCCCGCGAGCTCGCGTTTGCTCGTGAGCACCTCGGCAGCGTGTTCCGCGCTGCGGCGCGGGATCCGGCGCTGGCGGCAGTGCTGCCGCAGCGCGTCGCCGCGGACGGCGCCCTGCGCGCGGCCGTGGCGCTGCTCAAGTTGCAGCTCCAGCTGCGCGTTCCCAGCTCGCCGGGCGCCCGCATCGCGCGCAGCACGCTACCCGCCGACGCGGGCCTCGGCGCGCTGGGCTGCGGGCACGGCGTGCAAGGCGAGACCAGGTCCGGCGGCGCGATCGAGCTGATCCTCCACTGCCTGGCCCTTGTGGGCCGCGGGGAGGTGCCGGGCGTGCACGTCTGGGACCTCGGCGCCGCCTCCGGGCACTGCGCGGCGGTGATGGCGGCGGCGGGCGGCGCGGCCGTCTCGCTCGTGGCCGTCGAGCTGCAGGAGGCGCTCCATGCCGCGGGTGTCGGCGGGCTGGACCAGCGGCTGCAGCGCGGCTTTTTCGAGGGCACGGGCGCGGCGGTGCCGCTGCTGCTGCGCGGCTGCGTGCTCGAGCTCGTGGGCGACCTGCTGGCGCTGCGCCTGGAGCGCGTGCCCCCGACCGCGGCCGTCACCGCCTACACGGACGGCATGCCGCCGGCCGTGCTCGAGGCCATCGCGCTGTGCGCGCGGGCGCTCGGCGCGTACCTCGTCGTCGTCACGTGCCGCGCCGTCGCGGTGGTGCTCGCGGCGCTGCGGCGCAGCGGCGCGCGGTGGCACCCGGTCGCCACCATCGCGTGCACCGCTGTCGGCCACCCGCCGACGCGGTTCACACAAGTGCTGCTGGCCAACCTGGACCAGCTCGCGCTCGCGCCGGCCGCGCGCGCGCGGCAGCGCGCGGCGGCGCTCGCGGCGGCGCGCGCCGCGGTGCGGCAGGAGGCGGCGGACCTGCGGGCGAACGGGCTGCTGCCGCCGGCGCCGGCGGCCAGCGGCAGCAGCAGCAGCCTCACCGCCGCCCTCGCCGTCACCGCGCTGGGGGCCGGCGAGCGCGTGACCCCCGGGCACAACGAGCTCGTGATGGATGCGAACCGCGCGCTGCGCATGGCGTGGATGTCCGGGGCGACCGCCACGCGCTCGCAGGGCGGCGGCGGCGGCGGTGGTGCGGCGGCGGGCGGCGGCGGCGGCGGCGGCGGCGGCGGCTCGGCGCTCGCGCGCCGCCGCGCCGTGTGGGAGGCCGCCGCCCGGCAGGAGGCCGCGCGCGTGGCGGCGCTGACGGGCGCCGAGGTGGCGCAGGAGGCGCGCGCGGCCGCCGCCGCGTCGCTGCACCGGAGCGCGCAGCGCCTCGCGCGCGACGAAGCGGCGCTTGCGCGGCAGCAAGCGGCGCTCGGGCACCGGCGCGCGGCGCTGGTGGCGGCACAGGCGGCACAGGCGGCGGCGGCGGCGCTGGTGGTCGACGACGCGCCCATGCAGGAGGAGGAGTAGTGCGTACAGCAGGGCGCGCCACACGTCCTCGTACTGCGTGTGATAGGCGTACCTTAAGATGATGCGTACATTACACAGTACACAATATGACACGTACATACATACACTACACAATACACAATACATACATACCACTTCACTTCACCATTCACGGGGCGTAAGAATTACGCTCGTGGATGAAGAAGACGAAGCCGAGGCGCGATTGGGCGCCACAAGTGGCGGCCGTCCGGGGTGCGTATGCAGCTGGCCCGCCCATCGCCCCGCGCTGCGCGCTGCGCCAGGCCCACACCCTGCGCCATGAGTCCTGCCGCTGGCCAGGAACTACCGTGCCATCGGTGGCAACGCCACCATCCGTCGTCGTCGTCACGCACGAGGCTGCGGTACATGCGAGCGCGATGCCGGCGCCGGGCCCGTGGCGCAGGAAGACGACGACGAGCAGCTGCCCGCGGCGCAGCGCCGCCCCGTCCACCCACGACGCGGCGGGCACGTCGCACAGCTGCTGCTGCTGCTGCTGCTGCTGCTGCTGCTGCTGCTGCAGCAGCAGCGCGCACGCCTCGGGCGCGCCCGCCGCCGCGCGCCGCCGCCGCAGCAGCGCCACGGGGTCGTCGCCGTGCCTCAGCTCGTCGCGCCCGCGTCGAGCATGGCACCTTGGCGGAACGCGTCGCCCAGCTGCGGGTGATCCTGTGCTGCCGCGCTCACGCCGCGTCTGGGGCGCCGGCGCCGTCGTCGTCGTCGTCGTCGTCGTCGTCGTCGTCGTCGTCGTCGCCCGCGTCGTCGTCGCCCGCACCGCCCGCTTGCTGCTGGAGCGCCGCCACGCTGGCGGCGGCCAGCCGGTAGATGTGCGCCTGCAGTGTGGCGACCCGTGCCTCCGCCCCCTTGCTCTCCAACCTCGCCGTCGCGTGGCCGGCCGCCCACAGCACCTGTGCCGCGCCCACGCCCTGCCCGCCCGCGGTCCAGATCCCGTGATTGGCGAGCAGGCGCGGGGGAACGGGCGGCGCCTGCGCGACCAGGGCACCCAAGCTCCCGTCTGCGTGTTGTTGCCCCGCCGCGATGCCTCCGCCCTGCTGCTGCCCCGCCGCGATCCCCCCCGCCGCGATCCCCCCCGCCTCGCCGCCCGAACCCCCGCCCTGCTGCTGCCCCGCCGCCGCGATCCCCCCCGCCGCGCCGCCCTCCGTCACCATCCTGTCGCCTGCCTCACCGTCGGCCATGGATGGTGGGACAAAAGGCGCGAGCCAGTCTGAGACTGCGTGAGTTTTCTCCACGCTTGTTACGACTGTAGTGTGGAAGAAGGCGCCGGCCGGCGCGCCGGGCAAGAAAGAACCTGCTCACCAGCTGCGGTCTCGGTCGCACGCAGCAGCAGCTGCTGCTGGGCCACGCACTTGGCGCGCCCCCCGCTCAGCGTTGCCGCTCAGCGTTGCCGCTCAGCGTTGCCGCTCAGCGTTGCCGCTCAGCGTTGCCGCTCAGCGCTAAGCGCCAGAGCAGGCCAGTTAGGGGCCCGCTTCGCGGTAGGCTCAGCGGTAACCCTGGAGGCGAACCCTATGACACTTCGGGTTCGGGTACGCCCACAGCCGGCCCCCGGCGCGCGGCTGGCGCGCGGCGCGCGCCGCGGGCCCGGGGCAGCGCGGGGGACCGCGCGCGCCGGGGTCGATCGGCCTGGTGTCGATCACATGCGATCGAGAGCTGAGGGCGTGGGGCAAAAAAAAAACTGGAACATGAGAGCTCCGCACATTATTCTTCTCCGCGGCTGCAACCCATGGCCGCTTCCTCCTCTTCCTCCTCGTCCGCGGCGCCCGGCCGCCGTCGCCACGCGCCCCTCACGCCGCCGCCCAGCAGCGCCGCGGCGTACCGCCGGCGCCACGCGCCCATCACGCCGCTCAACACCGCAGGCCACTGCCGCCCCGGCTCCGTGCTGAGCGCCGCGCGCACGATGGGCGATGCCATTGCGGCCCGCAATGGGCGGCTCGCGACCGCGCCCGCCATTGCAGTGCCCGACGGGAGCGCGGCCGCCGCAGCGGCGCGGCGCGAGCGCGCGCTCGAGCGCCTGATCAACCCGCTGCTCGACGGGGAGGACGGCGAGTGCGACGGCGACGGCGACATGGGGCCCGAGACGACGGCGTTTGCGGAGCTGCCGCCTGACCAACAACTGCCCCCTCACCCTCCGCTCAGCATGATGCTCCGCGACGAAGATCCCCTGGCGGCGACGTCGTGCGTGGCGCGCTTTGGGGGCGCGCGAGGCAGCCACCGGGGCATGGGCGCGTGGAAGGCGCTGGCGCGCGAGAAGCTGCGCGTGGCGAGTGCGGGGCAGCAGCGCGCCACCGGTGCCCGGCGCCTGCATGCGATGCTTCGGAGCCACGCCAGCTGCTTCAGCGCGCTCGTGTACAGCGCCTACAGCACGGGCATCATCTCCGATGCGCTGCTCTCCGCGACGGACAGCGCCTCCATCTACACCCTGCTGGCCAACGTCTTCAGCATTGCGGCGGTGCGCTACCACTGCCGCAAAGTCGAAGAGCGCGCGGAGCTGGTGGGCCTCAAGCCGAGCTCGCTGCACGTCCACTTCACGACCGCGGCCATGCTCTCCAACCTCGCCGACACCGCGTCCATCACGCTGATGGGTGCATCGGCGAAGGCGGCCAGTGGTGCGGGCGTGCGCGAGGTGCTGCTGGCGAAGGCGCGCTTGCAGCGCACGGACGGCCGGCGCGGCGCGCGGCTCGCCAACACCGTCGAGGCGGCCATCGCCGCCTGCGGCGCCATCCCCTCGCCCGACGCGCTCGCCGCGCTGCAGCGGCACGCCACCGCCACGGTCGTGGCGTTCGGGGCGGCTGTCGGTGGCCTCGTGGCGCCGCACGGGTGCTCGCAGGGCCGGGCGCGCGAAGCGTGCGTCGCTCTCGCGCTGGTGCTGGCCCTGCCCCGCGGGCTGCGTCTGGGCGACATGCAAGGCCTCACGTTCGCCCTGCTCGAGCCCGCGGTGCAGCCCGTCGCCACCGGCGCGCCACGCGGCATGCTCACGCGCGCGCTGACCCGGCGCCACTGCTGCGTGAACCTCTCGCGCGCCGACTGCAAGACGGCAAGCGGCGGCAGCTCCGGCTTCGGCGCGGCGGATGGCGCGGCCATCACGCTCGGCCCCGAGCTGCACCGCGCGCTCGAGGAGATATTTCGCTGGTTCTCGCCGGCGGGGGCGCGTGCGCTCGCCCCCGCCGAGGTGCCGCTGCTGTTCGATGCCTCCCTTCTGTTCGGCGGCACCTCGGGTGCGCTGCCCGCACCGCCCGCGCCGCCGGCGCCGGCGCTGCCGGCGGCGCCGGCGGCGGCGGCGGCGGCGGCGCCGGCGGCGAGCACGCCGCCGCCGCCGCTGCCGCCGCTCTCGCTCGCCGCGCCCGTGAACACGCACCGCACGCTCCTGAGCAATGATGCCGGTGCGCGTGCCGCTGCGGAAGCCTGGCTGGCCGCTCGGCTGGGCAGCTGCCCTGCGCGCGCCACCCCGGATGCCCCGCTCCTCGCTGCGCTCCGCTCGGTGATTACGGGCAGCTCGCCCGTATGGAGCATCGCCGCCATGCCGCGGCTGCGCGAGGCTTCGTGGCGCTGGCTCCGCCGCTGGTGTCTCACCGGGCGCGCGGCGGCCTGGGCCCAGCGCCGCAGCATCTGTGGCATGACCGTGGAGGCCGACACCGGCGCTGCGGCGGCCGCGGAGATCGCCGCTGATGCCGCCACGTCGGCGGCTCAGCTCCATATGCATTACGTGATCGGCGCCTTCCCGCGGCGCCGCGCCCCGCGCGCCACCGCCGCGCACGACGACGGCGGCACCGACGACGGCGACGAGGACGGCGGCGAGGTCGTCGTGGCTGGTATCTATGGTGGCGGGGGCGGGGGCGGCGGCCGCCAGCCGCTCGTGAGGTTTAGGCGCCGCGCTGCGGCCCCGCGCGCCAGCGCCGCGCACGAGGCTGGCACCGACGACGAGGACGACGAGGCCGCCGACGAGGCCGAGGCTGGTCGATCTGGTGCGCAGGCGGAGGGCGAGGCCGACGCGGCCGGCGCGGCGGCGCCGGAGCGCAGCAGCCGCCGCCGCCGCAAGCGCCGCCGCCGCGCGGGCGGCAGCAGCAGCGATCGTGATGGTGCGCTTCGGCACGACGAGGTGTACGACGACGACGAGGAGGACGACGACGACGACGAGGAGTCACCGCCCGCGCCGCCGGCGCCGGCGCCGCCGGCGGAGTACGACGGGTTAGGGTTACACATGGACGAGTACGACGACCTGGAGCCGGACGCTGACGCGGCGGTGGGGTGGCGCGCGCCGGAGTGCGCGGCGGCCGACGACGAGGAGGCGGCGTGGCGCGGCGACCGCGAGCCGGACGCTGACGCGGCGGCGGCCTCGGCGGAGTCGGAGGGCAGCAGCTCGGGCAGCTCGGCCTCGGGCAGCTCGGCCTCCGAGGCCTCCGAGGAGGAGGACTCGGCCTCCGAGGCCTCCGAGGAGGAGGACGCGGCGGCCTCGGCGGCCAC
>Ga0308024_1000881_pt1 | contig 11384 bp, 12 predicted proteins | sample Neamet420_FD_201295 | JGI IMG/M metagenome (GOLD analysis project Ga0308024, IMG submission 201295) | Marine microbial communities from water near the shore, Antarctic Ocean - #420 | ecosystem: Environmental > Aquatic > Marine > Unclassified | place: Southern Ocean | collected 2014-10-03
ATTCGCATTGATCCTCTGAAAAGTTGACCCAACCTGTGATAGTATTTTGGTAACACTCTCTGTTTCTGCCGCAGTAAAAGTAGACTTTCCAGACGTATCTTTATATGTAGCATCATCCATCCATACACTAGATGGCTTACTGAGACTAGAGATATCTGCACCAAATGATGCTTTCATACCCTGTAGAGTATCACCTGTATACGTAGTATGCCATACGATACCTACTTTAGACTTCTTTATAATTTTACCTAGTTTACTGTCCACAGGTATAGCATAAACAATAGTATTAGGCTGAAAAGTATAGTATGAGATACCATCGATTTTTGTTGTCTCGACATCATCCGTAAACATAAGATCACCTTGGAGAACTCCCTTGATACCCAACTTAGAGAATTCTGCAAGTGCAACTTTAAATTTTTCATTAAGTGCGCCAGAGAGGTCATCGTCAATCTCCTTGGTTGTTTTATACAATTTTGGATTGACGTTAAACACACTCTTCTTCGCAACAAAAAATTTACCATCATCAGGATCGATACCAGCGAAAATCGCAGGGGCTCCATCCCACTTAACAGTCATATTAACAGAACTGCGACTGGCACCAGCCATCATGTCACGGAGGGAACGCAAAAAATTTAATGCAGCTCGACCCCCATCAACACCGTAGTTGAGTATTTCGTCTTCCAAATGTTCAAGGTGTAGATTCTTTCCACCCTTGTCTTCTAGTAATATTTCGTTAAAGCTTATCATTAATCTGACATCCCATATACAAAACCAGATATATCAGATGGTAAAGATGTTTTAACACTCTTTACTTCAATTCCTAAAAATTGAAACAGCGCTTCAAATACTTTTGCACCCATCTTTCTAATTTTATCTAAAGTCTGTTTTACCTTTTTCATAATTTTATTAATAAGATTTTTAAGCCAATTAATTGCTTTCTTTCCCATATCTTTTAATTTTGCAAATGTTCTCCCAATAATAGCAAACTCATCTAATTGTGTAATTTCTTCTGTCAAAACAGCATTTGTAATATTATCACTCAAAACTTCATTACGAATAATTCCTCTTAAAGTATCTGTAGTATCCACAGTTGTAAAATCATTAGTTAAACCAAGTCTAAATGCTGAATAAGGATTTCCTTTACCAGACTTCCATGCAGCATATATTTTAAGTTTTTTAGATATACCAATAACATCTGAAGATACTGAGGGAGTTCCTTTAAGACCAGAAGATTTTCCTTTTTTTGTCACCTCTATAAATTTTGATACAGACCCTTTATCAGCATCAAATTCTAAACAAACACTTGCTTTTCCCTTTTCAATTGAGAATTTTTTATAACCTGACATTGCTTCAAAGGTATACCACTTTAAAAAATCTGGTTGCTTTTCAAAAGACAATTTTTCTTGTACTTTTTTATTTAATTCTTTATGAAAATTTTCAGTAGTTATAAATTCTCCAAGTGATTTTTTATCTTTTGGAGATAAGTCTTTTTGTTTATCTTTATCTTTTGATATCTTAGCTAACTGGCCCTTAGTATATTTTGTACTTAATTTTGCAAAATTATCTTCAATTGCCTTCATAATTTTATCAATATCAGGATTTGAATCACGACTTGTACCCATATATTCTAAAGCTGCATAAAATGTAGCAATCGTTTCTCCTTTAGCACCAGACGCAAGCTGAGAACCACCCTTCTTTTTTAAAGAGATATTATAATCCTTGTTATACATATCTGTTTTAGGAGTTCCATCACCAGCACCCCAAGTTGTCCAAAAAGATGATAAATTTGAGCTAGCCTTACCACCACCAAATTGAGTTATGGGAGAAGTTCCAACTTTACTTTTAATATTTTTTGCGAGTGTTAATCCCATCTCATCATAGTCAGAAAATTTTTCTGCAGCTTTGTTTGCGTCTTTATCAAAGTCTGGTTGTCCTATAAGTGCATTAAATTGTTTTGTAATTATATTTTCCCAATCAGCACCTTTGGGGTCAGTGCCTGAACCTTTAGCAAATCCATTTGATGGTTTGTCAATACTTAGTGCAGATAATGATTTACCAAATGCTGTTTTAATTAGCTCATTGGTTTCTGAACTACTTTCAGTAGCACCTTTTAGATGAGTGATTAAATCTGAGTTTTTATCAATCTTTGGAATTTTATTACCATCAGTGTCCAATAATTCCCCAGCAATTGATTTTTTTATGAAAGTATCTTTGTTTTCTCTTTTAAAAATATCATCAGCAGATATCTTTCCTTCAGATAGAAGACTCTGAACTTTATCGACATGAGGAACATACGACTCATTTCGTGGCCGTATCTGCTTTACGTATTTCTGTAACTGTAGTGACATCCAAGTTCTCCATGTTTATACTATTTATACTATTGTGTCCAGTTATCACGATTGTAATAATATTTTAGAATTTCAGACGTAACACTCTTATCTTTTGTTATGTTCTCAATACCACCAAACCCTGGCATACTATTTACTTCAAGTATATAGGGTTGGTCTTTTTCTCTATTCTTTGATGGAAGAAAATCTACACCAACTAATTCACCTTCCACCATCTCAGCAGCCCTCAATGAGTCTTTAGTTTCTAGTTCAGTGAGTTCAATAGAACTTGTTTCTGCGCCTAATGAAGCATTACTTCTAGCGTCACCAGAAATAACATCTCTCCTCATCGCAGCCAAAACATTTCCATCGTGAACAATAACCCTAACATCATATATAATTTTAATATACTCTTGCACTATAAGGTCTATATTCTTTGATAATAAAGAAAGCATTTGTACAGTTGGATGTAACGATCTCATACTTTCAACAATTACAACACCAACACCTGTTTGACTGCCACTTGATGCTTTTAAAATTACAGGAAATTTAAATCCAGAGGCAACTCGTTCTGCATCATCTGAATATGTTATAGGTCTAGTCTTAGGAGTTTTGAGTTTATTCATTCTGAACATCTCATTACAATAATATTTACTACTACACATATTCCAAGTTTTTAGAGTTGGTATTGTTTTAAATCCCTTATCTTCCAGAAGGTTTATCATATCAACCCATCGCCTATTTGCAGTAAAACCCATAGTTCCAAGACCTCTAGGAAATATCAAAGTGTCTTCTGGATTAATTTCAAAAGGTTTTTGCATATCTATCTCACCATCTTCTGTAGGTTTGACAGAAAGTCCCGTCTTTTCATCAAAAGGAAAAGAGTGAATAAAAAGTTTTCCCTTCTCCTCTGAAATATAACAACCAGAATATTCTGCATGAAAGATATCAATGTTATTTTTCTTGGCAGCTTTTGTTATTAACAGATAATCAGGAGCTTCGTCTTTACCAACATCCCGCAAGTTTTCGTGAGAGTTATGAAACATCACAAGTTTGTATGGTTCTTCTTTTGCTTCTGTTATGAATTTCTTGAACTTACCCATATACTATTCTTTCTTCTTACCAATATTATATTTGGTTTCTAAAGTCCAATCATCTTTTTCTTTAAACGATAAAACTTTAATTTGGCTTAACGGCGCAACTGGTTCTGCATTACCCATGATATCTACTAGGCCCCAATCAGATAGAAGGTTAGCAATTGTATTTCTACGTGCAACATCATTCTCTGATAGGTTAGTTTCTTTACCATCCAATGCAAATAACTCTTTAAAATGCACAATAAAGTACCTACCCTGTTTATGTAATATATGACAGGATTGATATAATTTTCTTTCTTTTCTTGAAGCAACGCCAATTCGAGATAGTGTCTCTCGAACCTTTAGAAAATCGTCTGGTTCTTTTAGACCAACTTCTAACATCTGCTCCTGTGTCCAATTAAAATCTTCCATTATTTCTTCCACCCTTATTTAATTTATTTTTTATAGCGGAAATTTGTTCATCACTTAGTATATCAAGAGCCGACTTGGCCTTTTCATTATTATATCCATAAAACTCTTTAACATACTCTAGATTCTTTAATTTCTTCGCCTTCATCCAAGGTGTATATCTTTTTCTTGGCCTAATGCTATTTATTAAAAAATCAAACTGGAGTTTTTTATCTAAGTGGTGGTATTGGTTAATTTCATTAACTAATTGGATTGTGTCTGGGAATGGAGCTAGACACTTATTAACAATAAATGGCGAATATTTCTTTTCCCACTGTTCATCCTCAGAATCAAGAAGAGATTCTTTACTGTGATTTATCGCATTTAGATAGTCTTTTAACTCATAAGTCATAAGCTTCTCCCCAACTCATCATATTAACAATCTGCTGATCTTCACGATTAGCATGATCTAACTTTACCAAATCATTACGTAATTGTAAAGGTTCCATTTTATAAATTTTTTGCAATCTTGGTTTATCTAACATACAAAACCAGTATGCAACCTCTTCTGCCTGTTCTCCAATTAAATCTTTAACTACTTGTCTATCATCTACCAAACCACCTTGTGGCATAAAATAAGCAGTACCATAGACAGAGTGAAAAAGACCAGCATCTTGTAAATATTCTGGAACACCTAACTCTTTTAATTTTTCACTTGTGCCTATAAGATGCTCTAGTAAAGTTCTTCCAGAATGTTTTACTCTATCAGAACCTATAGATTTAAGAAAATCAATCTTTATAGAAGTCGAGTCTGGCACTATTTGCTCCACTGATAAACAATTTAAATACTATACATGTTCTTAATTCTAAACAATTTTTAGCAACAGGCTGAGCTTGATGGGGAAGGTATGCATCAAATACTAAAAGACGATTGCCTCTATATTCTGCAACAGTATCAACCGTAACTCCATCTTCTTTATAGATAAATGTACCACCACCATACTTTATATCCCAATCTAATTGAGGATAATAAATCATAGTGAAGTCACCATCATCTGAATGTATATTTGGTTCTACTCCAAAAGTATGAGCATTTGCATAGAGTCTTTTCCACCCCTCTATGGAAAATTTTTGTTCTGCATCAATCTTATGTTTTGCAGCTTCCCAAATAGATAAAAACAATTCATAACCGTTTTGTCTAACTTCTTCTTCATCCTTACCACAAAAGAGATGCCAATGATAGCCAGGAACTTGTTTAGTTGAGGTATAATAGTAACTCCATCTAACATTTTTCATCTCTGCTGATATCAACTCAGCTATATGTGGTTCCAATATATCATCATATATTTCTATCACTTGAATTGACCTCTCGCCATAATTTCTGTTAGACAAGCTAACATATTGATCTCTTGATCTGCAACAAACGCTGACTTATATTGATACTCGCCAAGTATAACCACAGCGTGAGGTATACTACTGCCATCCATGCAATCGTACAAGTTATCATAAATAGTCCGAAAGATACGTACAGGATCATTATCCAAATTGTCAACAACCCATCTGCGAACATTGGTGAACTCCTTATTTTTCATTGCAACCATCAATTCTTTTATATTTATCTCAGATATATTAACCAATATTCCAGCATCAATATTACCAGAAACAGAATACCGTTGAAGTTCGTTTAATACACGCCTCCAATCAGGAAAGTGATTATTAATAACTTCTGCAACAACACGCTTATCATAGTCTACTTGCTGTTCATCTAAAATCGTGATTGTACGATCAAAAAATTGTTGAGCAAGTTTTACCTTCTCAGAATTTGGAATTATAAAATCGATCACACTACAACGAGACTGTAATGCTGGGATAATACGATTCTTGTAATTACAGGTTAAAATAAATCCACAGTTATTATGGAATTCTTCAATAAGACCACGTAAAGCTGGTTGTGTTGACTGTGGATTAATATAATCTGCTTCATCAAGAATTAGATATTTTTTACCACCTTCAAGAGATACAGTAGATGCAAAGTTTTTGATTTTGGTTCTAAGTACATCAATACCTGACTCCTCAGAACCGTTAATCATCATATAAGTTGCACCAATCTGATCTACCATTGCTCGGGCAGCAGTAGTTTTACCTACGCCTGGAGCACCTGAGAAAATCAGATTGGGTAACATCTCCTCATCAACAAAAGATTGCAAGGAGTCTTTTAGAGTTTTAGGAAGTACGCATGACTCGATGTCCTGAGGCCGATATTGTTCGACCCATAAAAAAGTTTCCATAATATAAATTCCAATTAAACATTAGCAGTATAAGAAGACTCAGGTTCTAGAGCAATGAAGTATTCAACATCAACAGATGTATTCTTAAATCGACTAATTTTTTTCTCTGACATTTCTACATCATACGTTCCAGAAATAATTTTAAGATTCTCAACCTTAAACCAAAACTTATACTTTGAATCATTTTTATCAATATCAAGAGGTGTCTCATAATCATTAGCAGTACCATTTTTCTTATCGGTAACTTTTAAATTGCCGTTTTCAAGTAACATATCAGGAGCTCCAATAACAGAAGCTGCTCTCTGTACTTCTGAAAGAGTAGAACTTGATAATTTATAAGAAACTTCTACAGAAGGCATTGTAATTTCTTTTTGAGGAGTCGTTACAACTGAAGGATCAGAGTACCAATAGGTCACTTTATCTTTAGAACCCTCTCCTGTAATTATTACAAAGTCATCTTTGAAATCTAATTCTGGTTTATCAAATAAAGAAATAACAGCAAGAAATTCATTGAGATCATAGATCGCAAATTCTTGAGGAAATTTCTCTGTTACTGAGGCGTTTGCAATAATGTTTTTCATTGCAGACATGGTAGAAATTTTACTACCTTCTTTAATTACCAAATTTTGATTGATGGTTGAGAAGTTTTTCAAAATCTCTTTAGTTTCGTTACTTAGTTTCATATTCACTGTTCTCCATAGAATTAATATGTAGTGCTATAATACCATAATGTATTACTTTTAGCAAGTCACTTCTAGACTTACCATTCTTTTTTCCATACCGTTGTGCATACTTTAATATGTTCCCGATACAAAACCCTTCACCGTGGCCACCATCTATAATGAACTCTGTAGCTTGAAACTTGTTCTTACTATAGTGTTCATCATAAGTGGAGTCGATATAATCGCATAACTCTTTAAGAGCAATGTCCTCATTGTACTTGTAGTCAATCTTCAAATTTTTCATTTAGTAGGAGTCACATTTAGATTAGCAGAAAATGTCCTACGTTCACCTTCTCCAAAGAAAGGCATAACACCATGTCGCAACCAAGCAGGGAACATAATTAAAGTTCCAACTTCTGGTTTGACATATTCTTCTGTGATAGGACGGAGCATATTAATATCTCGCATACCATTTGAACCCCAACACAAATATGTGAATCCATCAACTGCACCATTTGCACCATTAAGTCCAGCAAAGTTTTCAGCAGGATTGTTAAGTGCTTCAATCTGTGGTGGAACCTTTAGATAGAGGATACAGGACAGTCCCATAGGAGTACTTGTACCATGATCATGCATAGGGTTATAGTCACCTTCATAACTATGAATAGTCCACATAGTTTGAATATCAGTTTCTACATTCATATCAATAGCGTGTTTAACATAGTCTTTACCTAATCGACAAAGAACACTTGAAAATTGCTCACCCACACCATCATCGTTGTGAGGAAAATTCCATTGTGCAGATCGTTCATTACGATTAATCTGACCAACTAACTCGTTAGATTGGTCTTTGCGAGCAGGAATAATTTCATCATCGATATGGGAATTCAATTCACCGATAACATCTAATGGAATTTCAACTCGCATAATATGTACTGCCAATTTAGGACGCATACTAATAGCCATACCACCAGCGTTACTTCCTGCTGGTTCCTCTGGGGTTGGTGTTGAAAAACGATTTTGGTCTTCATCTTTTTCAATTGTATCTTCTTTTTGGGCCACTGCTCCGTCCTGTAAACCGCCAGGGGGTAAATCAAATATTTGTATCATAATATCTCCTTCATTATATTATCATAATATAGGAAAAGGGACTAAAAGTAAAGTCCCTTTTCCCTTTTATTTAAGAAACTATTTCACTTCAATTAGTTTAGGTTTCTTTTCTTCTGGAACAATCTGCTCTAGTTCTATTGTGAGCATACCGTTCTCTAGTTTTGCACCGTTAACTACGATGTCTTCTGCAAGAGTAAACTTTCGATTAAACTTGCGATAAGAAATCCCACGATGAAAAGTATGTTCATCTTTGGGATCATCTTTCTTGTCTGATCTGACCGATAAAGTACTATCGGCTAATTCCACCTCGATATCGTCCTTACTGAATCCAGCAAGGGCCATAACGATTGTATAGTTATAGTCACCGCCTTTTTGAATGTTGTATGGTGGAAACCCTGTAGACGTTACGTTGTTGTCAGCGTATCGATTGAGTTGATCAAACATTCGATCAAATCCTACAGCGTATGGGGTTAGTTGATTAAAGTTGTCGATTAGACTAAGTGTATTTCTTACCATTGTTTATCTCCTTAATAAGCAAGATGTTAATAGTGGCCACCCTTTACGGCATGGCCACTATTATATAGTATAGGAACTCGTGGAAATTGTCAAGTTCCTTTACTTTTTTTTTAGAAGGCAGGTTCTTCTTCAATACCATCAAGTAATGGATTAGAAGTTTCTTCTTCTTCTTCAACACTAATACCAGCATCAATCTTAGTATAGAGATCAAGAAAGGATGCCTTTGTATCGTCATCGAAACGAGCAACACATAGTTCGATAGACTGTAACTTGTCACCAAAGATAGCATATGCTTTAACAATGTGGTCAAGTCGGCGAGTAGATATAACCTCATCTACGCCGCCATCAAAGAAAGTCTTGCGAATAACTTCAGCCCAAGTGACCAAGTTAGTTGCAAAATCTGCATCAACCTTATTGTATTTTTTCATGGAACCCATAACGATCTTCTTTTCAACAGAAGCAATTGCATAGGGCTGTTCCATCGTAACTGCAAATCGTTCAAGGAATGCTTCGTTAAGAATGTTGGTTCCGATAAAACGTCCATCTTCTGAACCTTTACCTTTAGTGTTGGCAGTTGCCATCACATTGAAACCATCCTTAGCGGTAATCCACTTATTGATCTTCTTGAGGAAAACACCTTTACCTTCAAGGACAGGTTGTAATGCAAGTAACTTGTTTGAACCAAGGTCACACTCATCTAGTAACAAAGTGCAACCACGTTCCATCGCCTCAATAACAGGGCCTGGAACAAACTTAGTCTCACCGTTTACCAAACGGAAACCTCCTAGAAGATCATCCTCATCAGTTTCGATTGTGATATTGATACGGATCAATTCTTTTTTAAGTTTTGCGTGAATCTGTTCGATCATCAGAGTCTTACCGTTTCCAGAAAGACCAGTAACAAAGACAGGATAGAACATTCCAGACTTTACAACTTTCTCAATAAGAGAGAAGTTGCCCCAAGGAACAAAACCTTCAAACAGATCAGGAACCAAATCCTGTTTTTCCATATTAGTTGCAACCAGATTGACAGTCGAAACTGCATCAGATGCCTCTGGAGTAGAAACTACAGGAGCAGGGACGTTTTCACTAGGAAGTAAAAACTGATTGTAACCTTCCTTACATCCTTTCCAGAACCAAGTAGGTTTTGGTATACCAAGTTTTTTGGAGACTTCGATACTCTCTGATTTTGAGATTGTCGAACCGTTGCCGAACATATCGGAGGCGGTATCTACAAACAACTTTTTACGTGGAGACAAATACATATTATAACTTTCCTTTTTCAATTTTAAAACTGTCTTGATTTCTTATCATATTTACAAGCTAACATACTCAACACCTTTTGTCAACAGTGAACTGCATAGTTGGCGCCGATTTTTGTATTTTATTGTAAAGTGTGACATATTTGCCACAGGTCGTGATAGTAATTTTTGCATTATGCTACCAACTTTACAAATTTGTTTAACAATACTCGACTTTCGATTTTGGACTTCATAGACTTCCCAAATGCAGACTTGAGTTTTGCTTTCGAGGCACCGATCAACTCATCACCTAGACCATCATTCTCGACTTCAAGAGAGTTGCCACCAGGCAGGATGTAATACTCATCATAACCAACAGAATCTACTGCCAGAAACTTTTCTTTGTTAATCTTCTTGACAAGTTCCATAATTTTATCCGTATCATTATAACCATCTAACTTGCAAACATTTTTAATAGTGTTCTTATCAACTCGACCAGATTTACCAGAACCTGCGATAAAGAAACCGACAATATTCATATCATAAACTCGAGCCTTTAACATTTTAAGAAGAGTCGTAGTCATATTTCGGCCTTCTAACTCAACAGATTTATTAGTAACAGGATCAGTGATAATCGTAGTTGCATTAAAACGCCATGAATTGATCTCTTTAGTGGTTTCAACGTGCGTACCACAGTCTGTACGTTCTTTATTTGTTATAAAATCATAATCATAAATGCTCATCTGACCATTAGCGGCACCATCAGTTAAGAAAACCGTATTAACTTTCTGAACTCCAGTATCAGATTTAAACTTAGGAACAATATCCATCATTGCAATAATTGCTTCGTTCAGTGGGGTTCCACCCAATTCAAGATTTCGGGGAGCCGTATAAGGATATCCACTTTCATTCCAATCACGACCTCGAATATAACGATTCTGATACATTGTTAGAGTGACCATCATTTCGAGCTCTTCTTTTACAGACATACTGCTTGAGAAGAAATTTAACATTTTGAACTCACGTGCTTTCAGATCACCATATTTAAATTCCTGTGTAGCATCAGGGGCATTGCGAAGATTACGATTATAATTATCAGAAAATGCAAAGACTTCAAATGGGATACGTGTCTGGCGGCAAAACCAAATTAGGTTAAACAACTGAGCAAGTGTACCTTTAAGATTATCACACATCGAACCAGACCAATCAAGGCACATAACCATACCGTGGTTAGTAGCACCAGGCAACGTAGTCACTTTCTTAAATAGGTCTTCATTGTATTTGTAAGTGTGTAACTTACCCATATCTAAAGAACCAGTTTTCGAAACAGCGGCACGAGCATATGCATCAGCAGCCTTCTTCATTTCAAATTCTTTAACCATGTATGAAACTGTCTTTTTAGAATCTGCTTTTAAAGTCTCTACTTCTTCTAGACACTTGTTGTAATACACAGGTTCAGTTACTATAACAGGAGCATAGTGAGAACCAAACTCTGTTAATAGAGCAGAATAAGGAACAACAATTTTATCTAAAGGCAGTTTAGGAACATTACCATAACTGCGATCATTTGCAGCCTTGTCACGTAACTTATCCATACCATCCTTAGAAGCAGTATCAGTAGTTGCTTCTGGAGCAGAACCTTTACCAGAAGAATCTATTCCACCTTCTGGATCAGATGATTTTAACTTGCTCCCAAGGTCATTATCACCATCGGTGTCATCAGAATTATCATTGTTATTATTATCACTAGTTTTAT
>Ga0308024_1000886_pt1 | contig 11347 bp, 10 predicted proteins | sample Neamet420_FD_201295 | JGI IMG/M metagenome (GOLD analysis project Ga0308024, IMG submission 201295) | Marine microbial communities from water near the shore, Antarctic Ocean - #420 | ecosystem: Environmental > Aquatic > Marine > Unclassified | place: Southern Ocean | collected 2014-10-03
GCATAGGCAAGCATGCTGCTCCAATTGATTGAGCCAATGAACCAAGCTCCCCAAGTTTCACATCACACGTGATGATGCCTTCAGTGTGAAAGTCTTGCACATGATGTAAAGTCCTATTAATGATCCTGTGCAAAACAGATTTAGGCAATCCACCATCCAGAACAATGGCCTCAATATCGATGAGTGACCAAACCCCAATTAAGAACTGTGCTAAAGCGCTTGAACAGTCCTCAACCCATTCATCAAGGCAGATGATAGTCTCTTTGCATGTGACCTCATCAAGTGTAGTAAGGTCTAACTTTAACCCCTTGCGATCAGCATGTTCTATGAGTGAATATAATGATGCCCGGCTGAGCAATGGTTCAAATGGGTGACTTGATTTTTGCGCAGTTGATAGGTGAGATTGTGAGACTGGGAAAGGCGCTAGAGCTGCAGAGTTTCCGTGGGTACCTGTGCGAAGGGTGCCGTCAATAACCAACCCTCCACCAATCAAAGTACCAATGTTGACGTAGAGAAAATCTTTATGAATTGCACCTGTGCCAAAAGTTAACTCCCCAAGAGCAGCAGATGAGCCGTCGTTTTCAACGATTAAGCTATCTACACTGGGTAATTTGAATAGGCTAGTGACCAAATTTGAGCTCCAAGACTGATCAATGACGTTGTTTGGTGGCAGAATCGATTGCCAACCTTCCCAAAAATAGGGGGTTGATATGCCCACACCAACGATATGCCTTCCATTTAATTCTTTTGATGCAAGGAAGTCATCCAATTCCTTTTGACTCAAGGATTTTAGCTTCTCTTGCTGGAGGAATCCAACTGGTATAGTGACGCTTTTCAAAATATTCCCCGTGAGCTCAACGGCTACAAACTCAAAGCGACTGCGCCCAACATGAATCCCAACAAATATGTTTTTGTCTGAAATGCTATAAATAGTGGCCGGCTGGCCGCGTGGGCCTTTGCGCTTTTCGTCATCTTCCTTAAGGTAGCCCAACTGGCAGAGCTTGCGCACAATTTGTGTGACCGCTGGATGAGTCAAATTTACCTGTAACGATACATCAGCCTTCGAAGCTCTTTTGTTGAGCCTAAACTCATTAAAGACCCTTTTTTGGTTCTCGTCTAAGAGCATCAGTGAAGTTCCTGTTGGTAGAAGTGAATGGCTCTAATCTACGTGTTTAAGGTTTTCGATAGTGAACTTTATGGGGCTGCTAAAGTTATTTTAAAGGCTGCCTAAAACAGATGATTGCGGCTACATAAGTCAATAATATAATTATAGAATAGCTTTCTTTATTTATTAAAGCAACTAACATTAATAATTGACAAGACCAAAAGCTTGAGTATATTATGAGGCATCGGCTTGGTCGCCGACGAAGTGAATTATAAAAATATAAATAGATAGATCTATAAATCTGAATCCTCCGGAGGATATGATGAAATTGAAAAATACTTTACTAGCTGCAACGGCCTTGTCGGCAGTCAGTGCGCTGGGAGTGCAGGCAGATGTAATCACAGTGGCTACAGTAAACAATGGTGACATGATCCGCATGCAAGGCTTAACCGATGATTTTACTGCTAAAACTGGACACACTGTTGAGTGGGTTACGCTTGAAGAAAACGTGCTACGTCAACGCGTAACGACAGACATTACGACCAAGGGTGGATCCTTTGATGTGATGACCATTGGTATGTATGAAACCCCAATTTGGGGTGCAAACGGCTGGCTTGTTCCATTAGACGACCTTTCAGATGAATATGATGTGGCTGACCTTTTGCCAGCAATGGCAGGTGGTTTGTCCCATGAAGGCACGCTTTATGCTGCACCGTTCTACGGCGAAAGCTCAATGGTTATGTACCGCACAGACCTAATGCAAGCTGCAGGCATGGAAATGCCAGCTGCCCCAAGCTGGTCATTTATTGCCAAGGCCGCGCGTGCAATGACCGACCGTGACAATGAAGTTTATGGCGTGTGTATCCGTGGTAAGGCAGGTTGGGGTGAAGGTGGAGCATTTATCACTGCCATGTCAAATTCCTTCGGTGCTCGTTGGTTCGACGAAGATTGGAACGCACAGTTCGACTCACGCGAATGGTCTGATACGCTTAACTTTTACGTTAACATGATGAATGATGCAGGCCCTCCAGGTTACGCAACCAATGGCTTTAACGAAAACTTGTCGCTGTTTCAACAAGGTAAATGTGGTATGTGGATCGACGCGACCGTTGCTGCATCTTTCGTAACTAACCCTAAAGACTCTACTGTTGCAGACAAGGTTGATTTTGCTCTGGCACCAGACAATGGTATGGGTGTGCGTTCTAACTGGCTTTGGGCATGGGCTCTAGCAATTCCTGCTGGCACTCAAAAAGAAGCGGCTGCTAAAGAATTTCTTGAATGGGCAACTAGCAAATCTTACATTGAGCTAGTGGCAGCCAAGGAAGGTTGGGCTAACGTTCCTCCTGGAGCCCGTACTTCGCTTTACAAGAACCCAAACTACATGGCAGTTCCTTTTGCGCAGATGACATTGGATTCAATCTTGTCGGCTGATCCAACAAACTCAACCGTCGATCCAAGCCCTTATGTAGGTATTCAGTTCGCGGCTATCCCAGAGTTTGCTGGTATTGCAACAGAAGTTAGCCAAGAGTTCTCCGCAGCCTATGCTGGGCAGCAAACTGTGGCCGAAGCGCTAGCGAAGGCACAAGCCATCACTAACGAAGCTATGGAAGCAGCTGGCTACCGCTAAGCTGTTCGCTTTAAACCAGAGGGCATAAGTTACGGCCCTCTGGTACTATTACCGATACAACCCATTCCAGTAGATTCTTAATTTCGCGTGATATGGAACTGTCCTGTTACCGGAGGAAATAGATATGTCCACCAATGCATCCCGATCTGCCGCACGGTTGATGATGGCGCCAGCTGTGATCTTACTTTTAGGCTGGATGTTGGTTCCTTTAACCATGACCTTTTGGTTCTCTTTTAGAAAGTTTTTACCCATGCGTGGTGGTGATCTTGGCTTTGCTGGCTTTGACAACTACGTGCGGTTTTTGACGTCGAGTAGTTTTTGGCCCGCTGTTCAAACTACACTTATCATTGTCATAAGTGTATTAGTGATTACGGTTGTGCTTGGCATCTTTTTAGCCATGCTTTTGGACCAACCCATGTGGGGACAAGGTATTGTGCGCATCTTGGTGATCGCACCATTTTTTGTTATGCCTACGGTGTCTGCATTACTCTGGAAAAATATGTTTATGGATCCAGTCAACGGTCTATTTGCTCACCTTTTCAAGGCGTTTGGCGCAGAACCTGTGATTTGGCTCACTGACGCCGCACTACCCTCCATTATTATGATCATCTCTTGGCAGTGGCTGCCGTTTGCAACCTTGATTTTATTGACTGCAAGGCAGTCACTAGACAGTGAGCAGATTGAAGCTGCAGAAATGGATGGCGCACCACTCATAAAACGCTTTTGGTTTATAGTACTACCCCACTTGGGCCGGGCCATTACGGTGGTCATCTTAATTCAAACCATCTTTATATTATCCACGTTCGCTGAAATTTTTGTCACCACCTCAGGCGCTTTTGATACGAGAACACTGACCTACTTAATTTTCCAGCGCATTACTGACTCACAAAACATTGGCCTTGGTTCTGCTGGAGGCGTTTATGCCATCATCCTAGCCAATATCGTTGCGCTCTTTCTGATGCGTATCGTTGGCAAGAACCTAGACACTTAAGGGAGGCTAAAATGGCACGTTCTAATTCAATGCAGCTGAAGATGCTGACCACTGTTGCTGCATGGTCTATCGGTCTAATGATATTTTTTCCCATTCTGTGGACTATTTTGACTAGTTTCAAAACCGAAGCGCAGGCTATTGCCAGTCCACCTATTTTTCTTAACTTTGACTGGACTCTAGAAAATTATCAGGTAGTTCAAGAACGCTCGAATTATATGCGTTTTCTATGGAACTCAGTTTTTATCGCTGGTGGTTCAACACTTCTAGGTGTGCTTATTGGAGTGCCTGCTGCTTGGTCGATGGCATTTGTACCATCCAAGCGCACTAAGGACATTTTGCTATGGATGCTTTCAACTAAAATGTTGCCAGCCGTGGGTGTCTTGTATCCTCTTTACCTGATTTTTATTGAACTGGGAGTGCTTGATACTCGCTTGGGTTTGATTGTGGTTCTGATGTTGATCAATCTGCCTATTATCGTTTGGATGCTCTACACCTATTTCAAGGAGATTCCAGGGGAAATTCTTGAAGCTGCGCGCATGGATGGGGCAACCCTAAAAGCAGAGATATTTTACGTGCTCATGCCCATGGCGATACCAGGCATCGCGTCAACGATCCTATTGAATGTGATTTTGGCTTGGAACGAGGCCTTCTGGACGCTGAATTTGACGGCTGCTAAGGCAGCACCGCTAACGGCGTTCATAGCCAGCTACTCAAGTCCTGAAGGATTGTTCTACGCAAAACTAAGCGCCGCCTCAACCATGGCTATCGCTCCAATTCTGATCCTAGGTTGGTTCAGTCAAAAACAACTTGTACGTGGCCTCACTTTCGGCGCCGTAAAATAATAAGGACCTTACTCATGGGACGCATTGTACTTGATAAAGTTAATAAGAGCTTTGACGGTGTTGAAGTTATACCACCTCTGGACTTAACCATAGAAGATGGAGAATTCACTGTATTTGTTGGTCCATCAGGCTGTGGCAAGTCGACACTTTTACGCCTTATTGCAGGCCTTGAAGATGTAACAGGGGGTCAAATTCATATCGATGGTAAAGACGCAACACAATTGGCACCGGCTAAACGCAAATTGGCCATGGTTTTTCAGTCATATGCTCTTTACCCTCACATGACAGTGCGCAACAATATTTCGTTCCCGCTTCGAATGGCTAAGCTTGACCGAGATGAAATTAATAACAAGGTGATGGCAGCGGCAGATGTGCTTAATTTGACTGACTACCTTGAGCGTCGTCCTGGCCTATTATCAGGAGGACAGCGACAGCGTGTGGCTATTGGTCGAGCGATTGTGCGTGAACCAGAAGCCTTCTTGTTTGACGAACCGCTATCAAACTTGGACGCTGCGTTGCGGGTTGAAATGAGACTTGAGATTGGTGAGCTGCATAAAAGACTAGCCACAACAATGGTTTATGTTACACACGATCAGGTTGAGGCGATGACTATGGCTGATCGGATTGTTGTTTTAAAAGCCGGTAATATCGAACAGGTTGGAACTCCTCTAGAGCTATACAGTAAGCCTAAAAACACTTTTGTTGCTGGTTTCATTGGATCACCTTCAATGAACTTACTTGAGGGGCCTGAAGCGGCCAAATTTGGCGCTAAAACTATTGGTATCCGTCCTGAACACCTTTCAATTTCAGACAAAGAAGGTGTTTGGTCTGGTATTATTGGTGTATCAGAGCACCTAGGATCGGATACATTCTTCCATGTTAAGTGCGAACTTTTCCCAGAACCTATTACCGTTAGAGCAAGTGGTGAGGTTAATCTGCATTACGGAGAAAAAGTGTTTCTTACCCCAAACCAGAAACACCTCCATCAGTTTGCAGAAGATGGTAGAAGGATTCCATGAAACGACTGGCGGGAAAGTGTGCCCTTATAACAGGTGCAGCTCGTGGGATTGGCCTAGCTTTTGCCGAGGCCTACATAAAAGAAGGTGCTCGGGTTGCTATTGCTGACATTGATATTGAAAGGGCGCGCAGATCAGCCCAAGAATTAGGCTCGGCAGCGATTGCGGTGCAGATGGATGTGACTCAACAAGTGAGTATTGATGGTGCTATTAGTGAAACCGTGGTTGCATTTGGACAAATAGATATCTTAATCAACAATGCGGCAGTTTTCACAGCCAGCCCCATCGTCGACATAGACCGGGCCGACTATCAGCGTGCGTTTGATATCAACTTTTCGGGCACTATGTTTACTCTTCAAGCTGTAGCCCGACACATGATTAATCATGGCATTAAGGGTAGCATTATCAATATGGCCAGCCAGGCGGGGCGCCGTGGTGAACCGCTTGTGGCTGTTTATTGTGCAACCAAAGCTGCGGTGATCAGCCTCACACAATCGGCTGGACTCAACTTAATCCAACATGGTATTAACGTCAACGCTATCTCTCCTGGCGTAGTAGACGGTGAACATTGGGACGGAGTTGATGCGTTCTTCGCAAAACACGAAGGTAAAGTGTTGGGCCAGAAAAAGCAAGAGATTGGAGACGCTGTGCCTTTTGGGAGAATGGGGCAGGCTCAAGATTTAACGGGCATGGCCATCTTTTTAGCGAGCGATGAAGCAGAATATATTGTGGCACAGACTTATAATGTAGATGGAGGTCAGTGGACGAGCTAATGAAATTATCAAACCAAAGCCTGAAAAGACTTCCAAAAGCTATTTCTCAACCCCACTATGACCGAAGTGCTTTGACACCAGGTATTGTACACATCGGGCTGGGAAATTTTCATCGTGCGCATCAATCTTGGTATCTTCACCGGTTACTACAGATGGGGCTTAATCATGATTGGGCCATCATTGGTGCGGGTGTTCGCTCTTTTGACGCCGAGCAACGAGAAAAACTTTTGGCTCAGGACTGTTTGAGTACTTTGATCGAACTTGATCCATCGGGAAAATCTGCCGAAGTGGTGGGCTCAATGATTGACTATGTGCCAATCGAGGAGGGTAATGGTCCTTTGATCCAACAGATGTCTGATCCGGTGATCCGGATTGTTTCCCTTACGGTGACAGAGGGAGGCTATTATATTGACCCAGTGACTAAGGCGTTTAATAGTGCGCACCCAGACATTGAGCATGATGCAACTAACCCCAGTACTCCGCGCACTGCGTTTGGTTCAATTATTGCGGCGCTGAAACAGCGACGTGACCAAAGCATTGGTCCTTTTACCGTTCAAAGTTGCGACAACCTTCAGGGTAATGGTGACATTCTGCGTCAAACCATTATTTCGCTAGCTAAAATGTCAGATGCAAAATTGGCTGACTGGATTAACGCGCACTGTACTTTTCCAAACTCAATGGTAGATTGTATTGTCCCAGCGACTGGACCACGAGAGTTGGCGTTGGCGAGCAAACTTGGGGTTGATGATGAAGTGCCTGTTACTCATGAAAACTTCCGTCAATGGGTACTAGAGGACGATTTTTGTGCTGGCCGCCCACATTGGGAAGAAGTGGGTGCGACTTTTTCTGATAATGTGCATGGCTTTGAAACACAGAAAATTCGTATCCTCAACGCAGGCCATCAAATTATTGTCAATATTGCAGAAATTTTGAATATTGAGACAATCTCTGAGGCTATGGATCATGCACAAATCCATAAGTTTTTTCTAAAAGTTCAATCTGAGGAGATTGTACACCATGTCGCTCAGGTTCCAGGAATGAATCCGCAACAGTATGTAAACCTAATAGAACAGCGGTTTTCTAATCCAGAAATTATTGACACCGTGCGCCGGGTAGCCTTTGATGGATCGTCGCGCCACCCAGGATTTATATTACCTACAGTTCATGACGGCTTGGACGCAGGGGTATCAGTTGAAGGGTTAGCTTTTGTAGAGGCAGCATGGGCACGCATGTGCGAGGGAACAAGAGAGGATGGCAGCATTATTGAAGCCAATGATCCTTTTTGGGACACCTTAATGAAAACGGCAAAGCAAGCAAAAACAGAGCCACAAGCTTGGCTAGAAATGCGTAATACCTATGGCAGCTTAGCAGACCAACCCAACTTTCAAAGGGCTTTTTCCAGATGGTTGTTAATGATTTGGGATCTAGGTGTAGAGGCTGCATTAGCGTCTTATTGTGACAATAAAGTGCCAGCGCAACATGGAGAGGGACAAGTATGATCAATTCTGATCACCAGCGCCCAATCATAAACAAAGGTGAGCTTTCAGAGGTTTGTATTGCAGAACGTGCAGCTATAATATTAGAGCAGACGACCAGTGATGGCAGACTCGCTAGTGCTATCGTTGGGCCCCCAAGGAGTGGTAAATCTACGGCGACCGATGTGCTGAAAGTATTACTAGCACAGAACAAAGAATTAAAAGTACAGGTTGTTCCGATGGATGGGTTTCATTATGACAACGCGATGTTGGAGCCGCTTGGGATGACTCAAATAAAGGGTGCTCCTGAGACATTTGATGTGGGTGGATTGGACGCTGTGTTAAAACGACTTATAGCCAAAAATCAGGCCGAAAGTATTGCTGTTCCTGTATTTGACCGTAGTAGTGACATCTCCTTTGAAAGTGCCAGGTTGATTGACAAAAAAACACCGTGCTGTTGATTAAAGGTGATTATTTACTCTTGAAAGGCGGCCCTTGGTCGCACCTCAAAAAGTATTTCGACCTTTCTGTAATGATTCCATGTGATGAAGTGATCCTACGTGCAAGATTGATATCACGGTGGAAAAATCTGAACTACAACAACAATAATTCCACCATCAAAGTAGAACAAAACGACATGCCAAACGCGAAACTAATTGTCCAGGAAAGTTGCACTTCCGATGTGAATTTAAAGTGGAATAAAAGTTAATTGATCATCAATTTTTGAAGGCCTCAGTCTCCGCGCTGCTGGAATTAACTCAACAGCGCAGATGCAATTCGATTTTTGGTATTTAGTGTTTTGGTTGAACAAGGTTATATAGAATGATATTACAAGCTCAAATTGGCACAATCGAAGCCGCTATAACAGCTAGGGCCACTAGTGTAATACCTTTTAAACTAGGGCAGAAGTCATTGCTTGATGAGGCCTTAGCATGACGAGTGTGATTATTGATCCTATTGTGAAAAAGAAATTCTCATATGGCCCTAATAATGATCAATTTGGGCATTTGTATAGATCTCCTACGGACCAGAAGTTACCCGTTATAGTGGTTATCCATGGTGGCTATTGGCAACACACAACAGACCTAGATGACTATCCAACAAAAGCTATTGTGGAACATTTCCAAAACCATAACTTGGCGGTATGGAACCTTGAGTATCGCCGTATGAATGTCCAAGGAGATAATGTCACTGCGCCTTGGCCAGCGGTATTTGAAGATGTCGCGGCAGGTTTAGACTTTTTGTATTATATTGAAGAAGTTGCCAACTTAGATCTTAATAAAGTTCTCCTAATAGGCCACTCTGCGGGTGGTCACCTTGCAGCATGGGCTAATAGCCGTGATCAAATTAAACCTCACTCTGAGCTTTATAGAGACCATTTTTTGCAACCCAAGCATACGATTAGTATCGCTGCAGTGTTGGATTTTGATGGTGCTCATAACCTTAGTCAGCCCCATCAAGTTGAGCGCCTTATGGGTGGCACTAAAGTGGATTGGCCCCTGCGTTATGCTGCATCAGATCCAACACAGCTAGCCCATGGGCAAGCTTCAATATGTTTGGTCCACGGAGGTTTAGACGAAGACGTGCCTATATCTCAGGCTCAAAGCTATGTTGCTCATTCCAGTAACGAAAACTTAACTTTAAAAGAGATGCCCACCGCGGGGCATTTTGGTATGTTGCCGACAGATGAGCAACCGGCTCCATATTGGCCACAACTTATTACTTTGATCAACAGTGCTCTTGCTAGGCTCTAAGTCAGCAGTAATCGACGCGGTGTAAAAATACTGATGCGATTGGTTTCGTGGATGTGGGGTGCTGAAAAGTCCCACTAAAAATTACATTAGATTTTGTTTGAGTAAATGAAAGGTGCAGGATAATTTGAGCTTTGATTAACACGTTATAATTTTTGTTCGAATTTTTCGATATATTATGCTCCATTTGGGCACGTTTAAGAATAGGATTAATTTTGATTATTTGTTGTGGTGAAGCCCTCATTGATATGGTGCCAGTGCTATCCGACTCTGGACAAACAAGTTACGCACCTTTAGTGGGTGGCGCAATATTCAATACTGCCATTGGCTTGGGGCGCTTAGGAATCGAAGTTGGTATAGTGTCAGGAGTTTCCAATGATCTATTTGGCCAACAATTGCATGATGCATTAGTGGTGAGTAAGGTGGATACGTCCTATCTAGTGCGTTCTAACTTGCCTACCACACTGGCTTTTGTCAGCCTTGATGCTGGCCATGCAAGTTATACCTTTTATGATGAAAATAGTGCGGGTCGTTCTTTTCAGGTCACTCATGTGCCCAACTTGTTTGATGTGCAGCGTGGCATTAAATACTGTAATGCCTTGTATTTTGGTGGTATTAGCTTAATTAATGAGCCTGCTGCTGACGCATACTGCTCCACAGCACAAAAGTATGCTAATGACATGGTGATTGTTTTAGACCCTAATATACGTACCAACTTTATAAGTAATGATCAAACTTACCGGCAACGCTTACAGCATATTATTGATGTGGCGGATATTATTAAGGTTTCTAACGAAGACCTAGATTGGTTAGTTGGAGGCGCAATCCCCGAGCAACAACAGGTGCATTTATTGCGTGGTAAAAATAAGGCGATAGTTATTGTTACTAAAGGATCTGAAGGAGCAACAGCTTATTTAACTGCTGGTGAAGTGATACACCAAGATGTGCCTAAGGTGTGTGTGGTAGATACGGTTGGTGCAGGTGATAGCTTTAGCGCGGGTTTACTGGCTAAACTTGTTAGCTTAAACCTTATGTCTAAAACTGCATTGGCAAATATTAGTCGCACCGAACTTTTGGAATCATTAGCTTATGCCACTCAGGTTGCTGCCGTTAACGTCTCTCGACAAGGTGCTAATCCCCCTTGGCTGAGTGACTTGGAAGTCTAAGATTACACTTGATACGCACCCCGTTTAATAGACACTCCAATTGGTTACAATGCAACGCAATAGTAACCGTGTGGCTTATAGTTTCAACCAGCCCATTGTGGCGTTACAGCGTAACCACAGCCTTGCGCATAGGCTCATGTGTCGCTAATACCGATCACGCTACGGGCATAGTTAATGTGTAAGCGACCTTGAATCAGCGCCTATTGTTTTAATAAGTCGGGTGCTAGCATATGGCGAAAGCCGTGGTTGTCATTAAGTCTGTAGTCCTATTTGGTGCTAAAAGTTAAGGAGTGTTGCAGATAGTCTGGTAGAATGTCTGTGAGAGTTCCTAAACAGCGGTAGTGCTGCGTTACGAAGAGCTCTTTACAAGAATTATAAGCTGAATTAGACATTATTTTTTTGTTGGTACTTTTGTTGGTACTATTGGTTTTAATTATTTATAAGTTTATATTTATCAGTGGGTTAGGTTGATTTTTCAAATCCTGCCGTCCCGACCAATTATTCCTCATGGGTTATGAACCCAAACTAGTCAAAGGCTTGATGCTTGTGGCCCAACTTTATTTCCATTACTCCTCAATGAATGCCGGTAAATCTACCGCCT
>Ga0308024_1000895_pt1 | contig 11301 bp, 8 predicted proteins | sample Neamet420_FD_201295 | JGI IMG/M metagenome (GOLD analysis project Ga0308024, IMG submission 201295) | Marine microbial communities from water near the shore, Antarctic Ocean - #420 | ecosystem: Environmental > Aquatic > Marine > Unclassified | place: Southern Ocean | collected 2014-10-03
GAGCCCCTAATGCCAAGCAGCTTATTAAGCAATTACCGCTTTATTGGGGTACCCAACCTTTTACTTCCGGACCTACTTATGCTGGGTCAATAGTTATGTTTCTTTTTATTTTTGGTTTATTATTTGTAAAATCAGAAATGAGACTTTGGATTTTACTTGCGACTATTATGTCTATTACGCTGGCATGGGGGAAAAATTTCATGCCTCTTACTGATTTGTTTTTGGACTATTTCCCTGGTTATAATAAGTTTAGAGCAGTATCTATGATATTGGTAATTGCAGAATTTACTTTACCTCTTTTAGGATTTGTTGCTTTGAATAAATTTTTATCAGAAAAAGATGAGGATTACGAGACTAGCAATAAGGTAAAAGATGTTAAAGCACAGAAAGTATCTCATGTTGTAGTAAAAAGCAAGAAGTTAAGATCATTAAATTTAGCTTTTTATATTGTGGGTGGTTTAACTTTAGTTTTTGCCTTAATGCCAACTCTATTTTTTGATTTTGTAGGTGGACAAGATGCTAACTTAGCTAAAAATGGTTGGCCAATTGATGCTTTGCAAGCAGATAGAGCAGGGTTGTTAAGTGCAGATGCTTGGCGTTCTTTTACTTTCATTACACTTACTTTTGGAGCTATGTGGATGTTCTTAAAGAATAAAATCAGTAGCAAATATGTTATTCTTATTGTTGGGGTTTTGGTCTTAGCTGATATGTGGACAGTTAATAAGCGTTATTTAAATGATGATAATTTTGCAAGAAAGAGTAAGGTACAGGTGCCTTATCAGGCTACTGCTGCTGATCAACAGATTTTAAGAGATACGGATCCTAATTTTAGAGTGTTTAATCAGAGTGTAAGCACCTTTAATGATGCAAGCACTTCCTACTTTCATAAATCAATTGGAGGTTACCATGGGGCCAAGTTAAAGCGTTATCAAGAGTTGATTGAAAATCATATTGCAAAAGGAAATATGGCAGTATTGAATATGTTAAATACCAAGTATTTTATTACCCCAAAAGGTCAGGCACAACAAAACCCTAGCGCAATGGGCAATGCTTGGTTTGTAAACAAAATTAATATTGTTGCAAATGCTGATGCCGAGATTGCTGCTTTAGATGGATTTAACCCTGCAAACTCAGCAATTGTTGATACTAGGTTTAGTGAGCAAATTATTGTTGGACTTGATAATACTGAGGCAAGAATTTCTTTAACTGAATACAAGCCAAATTATTTAAAATATAATTCTACTACAACAAAAGAGGGAATAGCCATATTCTCAGAAATCTATTACAATAAAGGATGGAATGCTTATGTTGATGGAGATTTGAAACCGTATTTTAGAGCAAACTATGTGCTTAGAGGAATGAAAATCCCAGCAGGAAATCATGTTGTTGAGTTTAAGTTTGAGCCTGCAGTATATCACGTTTCTGAACGGATTGCTTTAGCATCTTCTGTTATATTATTATTACTACTTGCTTTTGTTTCAGTTAAGGAATTAAAGTCCTAATGAAGAAAGTCTTAATCATTACTTACTATTGGCCGCCAGCTGGAGGTTCAGGAGTTCAAAGATGGTTAAAGTTCACAAAGTACTTACCAAAATACAATTGGAAGCCAATTGTTTATACTCCTGAAAATCCTTATTTTGAAGTTAAGGATCAAGCTTTGTTGAATGATATTCCTTCTGAAGCTGAAATTTATAAAACACCAATCTGGGAGCCTTATGCTTTAAAAGATAAGTTGTTTGGTAAAGGGAGTAAATCCCAAAGCGCTGGAGTTATTACTAATAAAAAATCACTAAAAAACAAGGTCTTAAATTGGGTGAGAGGCAATGTTTTTATTCCTGATCCTAAAATATATTGGGTAAAGCCTTCAGTAAAAGTACTGCTTAAAAAGATTCAAAAGGAAGGAATTGAACATATTATTACTACAGGTCCTCCACATTCTATGCATTTGATTGGATTGGGATTGAAAAAAGCAATGCCTAACTTAAAATGGATTGCTGATTTTCGTGATCCTTGGAGTGAATTAGATTTATTGAATGAATTTCAGCTTAATAATTCTTCAAGGAAAAAGCACAAGGATTTAGAATGGGAAGTTTTACAAACGGCTGATGTAGCTTTAACCGTAAGTGAAACTTGGGTGGAAGATTTAAAACGACTAGGAGGGAATAGAGTGGAATTAATTACCAATGGTTATGATACAACTGATTTTGAGCTAAAACCTAAAACGAATAATAAATTTATTATTGGACACTATGGTTTGTTAAATCATTTGAGAAATCCTATAAATTTATGGAAATCACTAGCTACTTTATGTGAAGAGAATAAGGAGTTTAATTCAAAACTAGAAATTCATTTATCAGGAAATATTGATGTTGAAGTTATTGCTGAAATTGAATCTCACTCTTGTTTAAAAGGAAAAGTCAAACAGTTAGGTTACCTATCACATGCACAGGTTTTAGAACAGTACAATCAAGCTGATGTATTACTGCTTTTGTTATTTAATTCCAAAAGTGGGGTAGGGAATTATCCTGGTAAGATATTTGAGTATTTTGCTGCCAAAAAACCAATTTTAGCTTTCGGACCTATAAACAGTGATGCCGAAAGATTGATTAAAAAATCAAACACAGGAAAGTACTTTTCTTATGATGATTCAAATTTAAAAATTGACATTTTAGAATTGTTTAATAATCCAAATAATTTTGATTTTGAGAATATGGAAAGTTTTTCTAGAGAAAAATTAACCTATGATTTAGCTAACCTGTTAAATAACTTAAGATAATGGGAGTTATTAGAAATCAAAGCATTAAAAATTCAATCAGCTTCTATATTGGTATGTCAATAGGGGCTGTTAACACTATTTTAATTTACCCTAATGTATTTAATGATCAGCCTGAACATTGGGGGCTTTTGAGTATTTTAGTTGCCTATGCTACTTTAGTAGGAACGTTTTCATCCTTAGGAATCCCCAAAACATTTATTCGATTTTTTCCTGCAATTATTGAAAAAGGACAGTTGTGTTTTTTGAGTTTGATTATACCTTTGTTTGGTTTCTTACTTTCTTGTATAGGCTATTGGATGTTTAAGGATGAATTGTTTGTGCTTTTAAATGCAAGCCAACTTTTGCAAGATAATTTCTTTTACATTTTTTTACTTGTATTTTTTATTAGTTTTTATGATGTATTAACTTCTATATCTCGGTCATATTTAGATGCTTCAACTCCTATTTTTTTAAATGAGATATTTTTAAAATCCTATTCTTTAATCCTGCTAGTTCTCCATGGTTACAAACTTTTTGATTTCACAACGTTTTTACAACTTTACGTATGCGGATTTTTGTTTAAATTCTTATTATTATTATTTATTCTCCAATTCATTAAGGGAAACTTGTTTTTTAAGCTTTCGTTAGGAGCTTTAAAAATTAAGGAAATCGTAGTGTATGGTTTTTATGTATTAATAGGAGGGGCGTCTGTCATATTTGTGAGTAGACTAGATATGATTATGATTGGAGCTTTTTTAGGTTTGGAACATGTTGCTTTTTATACCTTAGCTTTTTATATTGGTTCAGTAATAAAGGTGCCAGGAAAATCTATCATTTCTATTTCAGTCCCTTTATTGGCTAAAGCTTGGGAAGAGCAAGATTTTAAACAAATTCAAACTATTTATTCTAAGTCTTCTATTAATCAGTTAATAATTGGGGGTTTATTCTTTTTATGTGTTTGGATTAATATTGATGCAATTTTCAGCATACTTCCTGAGAAATTCTCTCATGGAAAATGGGTGGTTTTGTATATAGGATTAGCACAGTTATTTAATGTTGCTGCTGGAGTAAATGGCGCAATTATTATTAATTCAAAATATTATAAATACGATTTATATACTAATTTGCTTTTAGTTGTGATTACTCTAATCTCTAATTATTTACTGATTCCAAAATATGGAATAAATGGAGCGGCTATGGCGACTGCACTTTCTGTGCTTTTGTTCAATCTCATTCGTTTAATTTTGATTAAATTAAAAATGAACTTGCAACCTTTTTCATTAAAAACTCTTTATACGATTTTGATACTAATAGCTATATATGGTATTAGTCTTTATTTACCATTGAGTGGGAATTTATATTTGGATGTTGTTTGGAAAACCTTTGTTGTAGTTGCAATTTTTATTCCTTTACTATTATCTTTAGAATTATCTGAAGATATTAATAAATTAGTTGTTGATGTAAGAAAGAGGTTAGGTATTTAACTTTATTCTATTATAATAGTGTGCTTAATCAGCAGATATTTAAAGTGTAAATAATCCTCTAAATAAACCCTGTATTGTCCAAAAATTCCGAAATGATTTAAATTTTTTTATTTGTGCTAAATTTAAAGTTAAGTCAATACTTTGTTTGATTATTTTTAAAGATATTATAAAACATCCTTTTATATTATTTTCTTTAATATTTTGGTATGCAAACTGTTTACCGCTTAAAATTATTCTTTCTTTTAAATATTGTTTTTCAAATTTAAAACTAGCTTCAAAATGAGTTATTGACATTTCAGTTATATTATACAGTCTATTTCCTTTTAGGCTGGTAAACAGGCGATAAAAGAGTTCAGACTCTTCTCCAAGACCAAGCTTATTCCCTTTCATTCCTAAATTCACATTAAATACCCCGATTTTCTTAAATATAGATTTATGAATACACATATTTCCTCCTGAAAAACCCCCTCTTGCAACTAGAGGGTTTAAATAACCATCAATGCTTTTAAATTCTCTGAAGAAATATCGTTTATCAATCCAGCTAGGACATTCACTCTCAAATCTTGGATATATTGGCCCGCCAAATCCATCTGCTTTAATCGTTTTGATTCCAGTTAATAACGAATTAAGCCAATTTTCATTAATTGTAGCATCATCATCAATAAATGCTATGTAATTTCCATTAGCAATATTAATTCCTGCATTACGCGCATGACTTAATCCTTGTTCTTCTTCTATGTAATAGGTTATTGGTGTTATCGTTTTGTATTGTTCTACAAGATTTTTTGTTCCGTCTTTACTATTATTGTCAATAACAATAATTTCAATTTCTTTTTCAGAATAATATTTTGTCTGTTCTATTATAGAATCTAAACATAACTGAAGGAAATCCTTTCGATTATATGTGCAAACAAGAATACTTAAAACCATCTATTTTTCAGTTTTTCTAAAAAAGATTCCTTCTTGATCTGATTTAATTTATAATCATTACTTATATCTCTTTTCAATTGATACCCAATAAAATTAAGGATTTCATTCTTTCCCTTCTCTGTATTAAATTTTTCAATTGTCCACATTTTTAGTTGTTTTGGAAACTTTTTTTGAAGATTCTTTGTAGTACTATCATATTCTTCCCAATATAATTCTAATGCTTTCTTTTTATCACTTTCATTATACTTTGGATAACAAGGGTCCCACTTTTCATCTAATTTCCAGTCTTTTCCATTATGTTTGTACCAGTGATTTCTTCCATCAGTCTTATTTAAATAACTGTTTACAACACTTTCTTTATCTCTAACTAGTCCAATAATTTTTACATTTGGATATTTTTGTATTATTTGATTGATATAAGGCAAGTAGTACATCCCCGTATCTCCATATAAAAGATTCTTAGAATTATGCTTTTGAAGATCTTCTATCCAGTTAAATAGTTCTACCTCATCATTTTCCCATTTTATTAGTTTTCGTATTCCATCTTCTTCAATTTTCCCTTCATGAATCACTCTCATTTTATGTTGATGGGAAAGGAATTTTGATAGGGAAACACTTCCACTTCTTCCAGTTCCTATTGAGATAATTAATTGTTTTTCTTGTTTATTCATTATTTGTAATTTAAAAGAAGCTATAGCCAAATTTGTTTATACTGACTTCAAACTCTTTCTCTGCTTTTTTAATATTAAACTTATATAATATACTACGTTTATTTTTTTGCCATAAAGATAAGTATTTGTCATTTACACCCTTTTTTATTGTATTTTCAGATAGGATTATTTGAGTGTTAAGAAAGTCTCCAATAATTTTTAAAGTTTCTTTCGGATTATCAGTTAAATCTTCATAATTAACATCTAAGCTGTTTTTAAGTGTTTTTTTATCTTCTAAGTATTGATTATGGCATACTAGCCAATGCTTAATTAAAGAATAGTGAGATGTTTTTGACCATTTTTTAGTTGCTAATGAAGTAGCTGCTGGATGCCTATATATTGTAATGAAATAGCTATTAGGAAACATAGCTTGCAAAAAAAGTGTTCTAACTAAATTTGGAGGGGATTTCTCAATTAGATATTCTTTACTTAAATCCCAATATTTACTCCATTCTGAAAAAAGTTTATCTTTATTTTCTTTTTTGATTATTTCAGATTTCTCATTTAGAAAGGAGTTTTTGTCAAAACCAAATTTTCCTGGTCCTCCGTGTTTATTTGCTGCATTAAATACACTTTGAAGATGTTGTCCTTCATCTTCAATGGCTGTAGTATTTTTAAAACCACTTATAGTCTTTTGATTTTTAAGTATTTTATAAAGTAATGAAGTGCCACTTCTATGCAATCCGCAAATAAAAATAAATTTATGTTGTTGCATTTTATTCATTAGTTTTTTAATTTAAGCAAAGGTAGTGTTTTTACTTTTAGAGAGCGGAAAAAAGATTTAAGTTGTTTTATATTGAATATTAAAATTCAGATGAAACGAATTGAATAAATACATCTATTTAAGTCGAAATCTCCAATTAATGATGCCAGAATAAAAGATCATTATCCTCCAGTTTTAGAAAGACAGATTAATTTTTATATAATTTTAATCTTGAATCAAGCATTTTGCTAAACCTAGCAGACCCTTTTTTATTTAAGTGATCAGGGTTGAAAAACTCGTGAATTGTAAAGTCATTATTAACAGAGTAATCCCAGAATTCCATATTATATTTTTTGCATAAAATTTCTGCATCAATACGATTATTATTAATAATACTTGAATCTAACTCAGTATTATACTTTTTGTAAGTGGGTGTAGAGAAAAAGATTGGTGTTACTCCATTTTTTTGCAAAGTGGTTATTAACTTATCTAATTCATTTAGTACTAATTTTTTTTCAGTTGAAGTATAAATTAATTCATCATATACATTAATTCTATTAATATAGTTAATGCTACTAAAATCATTAGTTCTTGTTTTGGAAAATGTAATAAACCCTTTAACTAATGTGTCCGTTTTACTTACTCCTTCCTCTGTATCAAAGTCAAGATATTGTGCATGGTTTCTGAATTTCCATTTTGTAAGAATATCTTTTTTTAGCAATGAAAATGAAACTAATGGGCTATACCCAAAAAGAAAAGGAGAAACATCAGCTTTATTATAGTCTATACTAGAATGTTTAATGCCATTGCCAAAGTATGACCAGACATTTCTTTCTCCTCTTTGAATTGAGAAATAAAGTGAATGATAATCTAAACTAATAAACACATATTTTAGATTATTTAGCCGTTCAAGACTTCTTAATGTTATTTCTTTATCAAAGTAAATTGATTGTCCAGAATTAGCAGTGTTGTATGTATTGTCTGTAAAATATTTTGGATTTACTCCACGTAATGCATGAGAATTTCCTAAAATTAAAATCTCAATTTCATTAGCATGCTCTAACATTCCATTTGCTTTTTCTTTATATAAAGAATTCATGTTTGATAAATATAGATCCATCATTATTATTATAATGATAAGCGGAAAAATAAAAAGCAATATTTTTTTAAAAAATAATTTCATTAAAATTGAAAGTAAATGAATTCTTGTTGATTTTTACTATAAATAAAAATAGCAACTAAAATAAGGTAATAGAATCCCCATCTTTGCCACCTATTCCATTTGCTGCTATACTTTTCAATTGCATATTGTCCCTCTCTTCCCATCCATTCAATAGTTGTAAAAATGAGTATTAAGATACAAGTTATAAATATATGCCATTTTCCAACGCCTGATATTTTAGGGATTTCAATATATAGGTTTGTCAATAAATGTTTAATAAATGATAGGGCATGTGTTACACTGTCTGCTCTAAAAAATATCCAAGCAAAAACTGTTAAAGAAAATGTAAGTGAAATATTAATTACCTCTCTAATGCTTGGTAAAAGTGAACCTTTTGCTGCTATATCTAAGTTAGTTCGATTTCTTTTTAATAAAAATAGAGGCATGAAATAGAGTGCATTTAATGCTCCCCAAATTATAAATTTCCAATTTGCCCCATGCCAAAGTCCACTAACAATAAAAATAATGAATATGTTCCTGATTTTTTTATTTGTACTCCCTCTGCTGCCACCTAGTGGAATATACAGATAATCCCTAAACCAAGTGGATAATGATATGTGCCATCTTCTCCAAAATTCAGCTATATCTCTTGAGAAATAAGGAAATGCAAAATTTTGCATTAAATTAAATCCAAATAATCTAGCAGTTCCGATTGCAATATCAGAATACCCTGAGAAATCCCCATAAATTTGAAAAGCAAAGAAAATAGCTCCTAAAACCAATGTGCTCCCTGAATAATCATTATAGTTATTGAAAATTTGATTAACGAAAATAGCGCAATTATCTGCTATTACAATTTTCTTAAATAATCCCCAAAGAATTTGTCTCAGACCATCAGTAGCTTGATTGTAATCAAATTTTCTATTCTTTTTAAATTGAGGTAAAAGGTTCGTAGCCCTTTCAATAGGCCCTGCTACTAATTGAGGGAAAAAACTTACAAAGGCAGAGAAGGCTATAAAGTCATTGGTGGGCTCTAACTTCTTTTTATATACATCAATAGTATAACTTAGTGTTTGAAATGTATAGAAGCTTATTCCAACTGGCAGAATAATTTTAAGAGATTGGTAGTTTAATTCAATTCCAAGTGTTGAAAAAGCATAGATGAAATTATCTATAAAGAAATTAAAATATTTAAAAAAACCTAAAAATCCAATATTTATCAATATGCTAATCCAGAGTAGATATTTTCGAGTTAATTTTTCTCTGTTTTTTACTAAAGCTTTACCAATTAGAAAGTCAATTGCAGTACTTAAAAATATTAAACTTAGAAATCTCCAATCCCACCATCCATAAAATAGATAGCTTGATAGTAAAATCACAATATTTTGTTGCTTTATTGTTTTTGTAACAAACCAATAAATGATGAATATTGAAGGTAGAAAAATTAAAAATTCAATTGAATTAAATAACATATGCTATTTTGACATTATTAAAAGTTTAAAAAAAGAATTTTTTTTCTTAGTTAACTTGTTTACGGCTTATTGATATTTGTATAATGAGTAATTTCTTTATATTACAAAACTAATAAAAATCTGAATTAAACCTTTGATAAAAATACTAAATGGTTTCCTTAATAATTATAATTAGCCATTCTAAATCTAAAAAGTATATGAAAGACTATTAATAAGTTGGTAGTCCATTTCAGGAATATTTAGTTTAGGATAACTATCGTAATTAAAAGTATTATTTAAGCTAAATAGAAAATGAGAACTAATCGTTATCCTTAGTGAAAGATTAGTTTTCCATCTAAAATCACCTAAATTTTCAACGTTGGGTTGGTAGTTGTTTTTGCTTATAAGCTCTACATTATCTAGTATTTTGATAGTAAAGTCAATACCGCCACTCATTCGAGTATTCATTTCTTGCTCTCCTTCAATGGGTGTTTCTCTTTCTCTTAGAAAAGAAACGCCTAAACGAGCCCTTTCAACATCTGATTTTATTACTGAATAAGAAATCCCAATACCTGTAGTCCATCTTCTTTTTATAGAACGACTAATATCGTACAAATGTTGAAATGTCAAATCAGCTCCCAGTTCATTAGTATTAAAGGAATATTTTAAATCCTGCACTCCTTTATTAAGCATTTCTTCTTTTCCTGTTTGGCTAATAAAAGAGATGTTATTATTTAGGCTTAATGCTGATTTCTTATGTTTGTAGTTGGCCAAAAACACATTGTTGAACTGCAAAATATTATCTATATTCTGGGTATAGTTAAGTCCTAAGTCAAAGTTTCCTGAAAACCCATCCGTTTTATCGGTTGATAAAGCGTAAGTAAAAGTGCTAATAAATAACAAAACTATTACTTTAAGCATTCCCGAAATCTTTAATTTTAGTTGCCAAAATTTCAATTTTAGCTTTTGCATCAGCCATTTTATTTTTTTCATTTACAACTACTTGTTCAGGGGCATTGTTTACAAAGCGATCATTGCCTAATTTTCCTTCCACCGATTTTAAGAAGCCTTTGGTATAGTCCAATTCTTTTTGTAGTTTTTCGATTTCTGCTGCTACATCAATATTTTCACCCAAGGGGATAAAGTATTCGTTTGATTTAACCATAAAACTAAAAGCACCATTTGGTTTCTCATTTATAGTATTTATGCTAGAAAGGTTTCCTAATTTAGCAACAATAGCATCAAAATTAGTCTTGGCTTTTTGGTTTTCAATAACGAGTAATTCCATTTGCTCTTTATTTGCAATGTTTTGCTCTTTTCTTATTGTTCTTATTCCTGCAACCACTTCTGTTATGTTTTCAAAATCAGATAATAACTGTTCGTTTACAGTTCCTGCTATTGGCCAATGGGCAACAATAATATCTTCTTTTCTATCATCAATCAAATGCCATATTTCTTCTGTAAGGAAAGGCATAAAAGGATGTAATAGTTTTAGTATTTTCTCTAACTGTTGAATAGTTCTAGCATAAGTAGTACTATCTATTTGACTACCATAGTTAGGTTTTACCATTTCTAAGTACCATGAACAGAAATCATCCCAAACCAATCTATAGGTTCCCATTAAAGCTTCTGAAATTCTGTATTTACTATAGGATTCGTCTATTTCAACAATTGTTTTACTGAGTTTGTTTTCAAACCAAGTAATCGCTTGTTTTGCACTCTCTGGCTGCTCGACTTCTGCAACTTCCCATCCTTTAATTAATCGAAAAGCGTTCCAGATTTTATTAGAAAAATTACGCCCTTGTTCGCAAAGTCCTTCATCAAAAGGCAAGTCATTTCCAGCTGGAGAACATAGCAACATACCAACTCTTACTCCATCGGCACCATATTTTTCCATTAGTGTTATTGGGTCAGGAGAGTTTCCTAAGGACTTACTCATTTTTCTTCCTTGTTTATCTCTAACTATTCCTGTAAGGTATACATTTTTGAAAGGTAATTCTTTTCTGTATTCGTACCCAGCCATAACCATACGAGCTACCCAAAAGAAAAGGATTTCAGGAGCAGTTACTATATCATTAGTAGGGTAGTAGTAGTTTATTTCTTTAT
>Ga0308024_1000906_pt1 | contig 11235 bp, 5 predicted proteins | sample Neamet420_FD_201295 | JGI IMG/M metagenome (GOLD analysis project Ga0308024, IMG submission 201295) | Marine microbial communities from water near the shore, Antarctic Ocean - #420 | ecosystem: Environmental > Aquatic > Marine > Unclassified | place: Southern Ocean | collected 2014-10-03
TGTCACCTTTGAGGTGCGTCTACTTTTGGGGTTTTTGCACCAGTGCGCTAGGTTTCGGCCTATTGCGTGAATCTAGATCTATTTGATAGATCTATTTTGCAAAATATTTTCAAAAGCTATATTTGCTTCCCAATTCGACCTCAAGCGTCTGCTTGGGGGGTATTGAGTGAATCTGGGCTAATGGACTTTCGAGCTGATTTTCCTGTGTGGCTGTTACTGCTGCTTAGATGGGAAAGTTGAGCCCGAAGATGTCTCTGGAAGAGAAGGCTGAGGCTAAGAAGGCTTCCAAGGACCGCAAAGCGAAGAAGGCTTTGCAGACAGCTGCGAAAGCGGATTCTCGGAAGGCGGCCTCCCTGAAGGCGGCAGATGCCCTAGCTGGACTGGGCCCGAGCCCTAAGAAGGTGAAGGACAAGGATTCCCGGGTGAAGAATCATCCTCTTTTCACGGAGGTGGATGAGATTCTCAGGAATTTCGCGGAATATATGGATTTAGGTTTGTCCAGCAGTGACAGCTCCTATATGCTCAAAGTCCTCACAGTGTTCGTCGTCTATTCTGAGCCCATGGATATCTGCTCGATGGGGCTTATGGAAGCACTTAACCAGTGCAAAGCCGACATTGCAGACATCGATGGATGGTCAGAAGGCCCGTGCCCTTCCCGTACCAAGTTGAATCGCGTGATTACGCGGTTCATCCAGACGCGTGCGTCGTCGAAAATGGCACAGACACTCTTGAAACTTCGAGCACACTCATGCTTCAAAATCGTCTCGGACGCTTTTGACGAGCAAGGGTATGATGCGTTTGATTCGGAGTCATGGGATCTTGTGTACCAGGTTGCGATCGCGGATGCCTTTGAGGCGGTCGTCCCGCCTTCGGGCGGTGACGAGCGTGATCCGATGGATATTATTGATGATCTCATCTCCCGGCTCGTTCCTGCGGGGCTAGTAACGGCTCTCAAGGCTGGTCTTAAGAGGCCGAATGAGGATGTTCTGGGCATCATTTTCGTGCCTATCATCGCGAAAGTGATGGATAGTGACGCTGTGGATGATGTCCCTGACGGGAGTGATGATGATTTTGATGATGGTCTGGACTTCATTGACATGGAGAAAATTGATTTTGCTGGACAGCCAGATCTGCTCCAACGATACCTTTTTCTGGTTATTGGGGCTGGACCCAGTCGCAGACCGACTGAAGCCGACATTCAGGCGGTAACGAAGACTTTGGCGGAAAGCGTCAATCAGATATTGAAATCGGTTTCTGAGACCTGCTCCATCAACACAAGTGTGGCCGCACTTGCGGAACTTGTCTATGAAGTCCTGGCAAATTCTTTTCCGGCTGCTGACTTTAGCTCTTTTGAGTTTGTCAAACGAGTGACTGGAGAAACCGACTCGAGCTTTATTGAGCGGTTTTTCAAGCGGAATAAGGATGAAGTCCTCAAGCTAACTACTAGCACGGAGCGTATCAAAGGGGGTGGACGAACTGTTTTCAACGTCGTTGCCCCGGTGCGTGATTTCTCCGATATGACATCCATGCATGCATCACAAGCTGATATTAGCAGTGAGATGGTCTACCTGAAACGCGTGCAATTCGACCTGTCAAATCTGAATTTCAGAAACATGCTTGACTCCATCCCCAATAGTGGTGGACATGTAGACTGGAAGATCACGGGATTATACGAAACGGTATGTGGGCATGAAGACATGCTCTATTACATCCTTAAACCGGGTTCCTTATCTTCGGCCGAACGGTCAACGATTCCTGGTGCTGGTATGGTTGCGACAGTGGTGACACATGCACAACGCAGGGTGACACTGTACGCGCGATCCCTTGATATAACTAGTCACGAATAAGTGGCAGTTATTCTCCAGATGGCAACGTTTAAGGTCGCCTATTCGAAGGTGACTTCGAAGGGATCTAATTCAGAGTTCAAGTCGGGAGTTTCGTGTCCCACTGTGGAACGTATCTTTTCGTTGCTTGGATGGGAAAAAGACGGTACCCCGCGACGCCCAGTGGCCGGGTGCTATGCAGATTTTGAAAAAGTGATGACTCTTGTTCAGCAGCTGATGTATGTTATCATGCCTGCCCAAGAGAAGAAAGAGACTGCTGTTGCGATTTCGTGGTGCATGAAACGCTGGACGTCTAATATGACGTCAGCAGGGGTGTCGCTACCTGTGGCACTACAGTCCTTCTTCGAGAAATTCTTCTTGTTCAATCTGCTGACTTTTTGTGAGAGTGTTGAATATTTCCTGGCTGATACGGCCCGCCAGTCCACTATGCCTGATTGGCGTAGTTTCTGGGCGGTTGGTTTTGGTTCACACTCGGAGACCGACGCGCTTGTACTCTCGGAAGAGGGGACTGGAGCTGCAGTCCTTTATGAGAAGTACAAAGACTCTAAACGTCGGTGGGATGACCACGAGAGTGTACAGAGTGATCCGTATGCGAAGACGTCTGCCTCTGGTATAAGTCCATCAATTACTAAGAAACTGTACTATAGTACAGCTCAGGTTGATGAACTTGGTCCACGTGCCAAATATGGTATGATTGGGGTACGTTTTGAAGGTGGCCAAGGTACTGCATGTTTCTATGAAAATGTTGAGCATTCGACGAAACGTAAGAACCGTGAGCCCAGCAAGCGGGGGAATGCAGATGGAAATCTGGAGGACACAACTGAAGGATCTCCAGCAAAAGTGAAACGGGCTGTGTCCAAGGGGAAGTCCAGTGGCACGTATGTCTCGCAGATGACTTCTTCTGAAGCAATTGCCGTGGCGGATGCACTTGGTACCCCCCTGGATGATCTATGCCACCCTAATCTGGACCACGTTGTGCTCCAAGGGAAAGCGGGTGTGCATTGCAATGGTGGTCCTAGCTGCAAGAAAGTTCATCTCTGTAACTTCCATTCTGCTAGTGGTAAGTCTACTGGACTCATCGAAGGTAAAATGGGACCTGAGAAGACCCTTTTTCTAAGCCAGAAAGGAAAAATCTATGCTGCCGTGAGTGCTGCTCCTAAGTCTCTCAAAGCGGCTGGGGCCAAAACTGCGGATGACATAACGGCTGATGATATGAAAACGTGGTACCCTTTCCCTGGAAGCTATGATGCGTTGATGCCCAAGACAGGCGGAAATGCGAAGGGCCCGGGGAAGAAGAAAAAGAAGTGAGAGTGAATACCTAGGCAGTGACCTTCACATAGTTCATAGTAAGCTGTGTAAATGAATCTGATGTCCGGTACTTGTGTCTTGCCCATATGCAGTGTGGGATCTACGGGAACAACAAAAAGCTGGATTGGCCATAGGCCGAAGGCCAGAGATGTTGCGAACGTAATAGTTCCAGGTAGTGAGCCTGTAGACAAACCTGAACATGTACAGGATGTCCTACCTGCGTTGGAGGAACGATGTATGGTATGTACCTCTGCTGGCAGCACTGATAGTTCTTCATCGAGTGAATCGAGTTCTACTGCTAGTAGCATGCGAACGGGAAGTACAGCTCTGTCTGGAACTAGTAGTTCGACTATGAGTGCAGGCTTACCTAAGCAAATGATCTCCAAACTAATTGCATCCACAATGTGTGCACATAGCTCTAGCTCAGATGTTACGAGCGACAGCTCGTCGAGAGAGTCTATGTCAGTTAGTTCTTCGGAATCCTCGACAGGGATTCGTGAGAAGACAGAGATGGTTGCCCAGAGCGTCGACTCTGATACCTCGAGTGAGGTGGCGTTGAGTGAGTCTTTATCAACTACCTCTGAATCTGCAGTGGCAGCGTCAGTGAAGGAAAGTAAGTTACCAACTATAGGAAGCGATTCTCCTGCGCTTGAAACCCGAGCTGCGGTTGGTACCATAAACCACGCTGGGTTGAAAGTAGGTGAGAACCGAAATGCTGTGGTGGATAGCTGGCTGAATGAGTCTGTAGTAGCGGCGAGAGCCAATGGTGATGATGGCTTTGTACCATCAGTAGCCATGGGGAAACGTTTTACTAAACAATTTGACCCGCATTTCGCGTGGAAAAATGACAGACATGCCCAGATGGCCTCGGAAACTCTGGACAAACGTGCTACGGCGCTACTGGATGAATACGAGAGAGATTCGGAGCATGCTGTGGGAGTTGTGCGATCACAAAATGACGCTGACGCCCGACCTGTGCTACCTGTATGTGAGGATGTGGAGTTACCCATTCTTACTGCAGCTAATGGTAGTTTGGAGCCACCTCACTGCGTTACTGCAGCTGATGTATTTGCGAATGGCAGCTGTGCTGCAAATGACCAGATTCCGGCTACGAACGAAGAAGTGCTTGCGAGACTTATTCCTATAACGAATAGGCCGCTGGACAGACCGTATGACAAATGGACTTTGCCGGTTTGGAAACCTCCAACGGAAAGTATCAGACCTCGTGCCGGACATCCTGAAGACACTTTTGTCACTGCGATATTCACTGCTGAAGTGAATGGACCCTATATAGCTGACGTACTCCTGAAAGAGTATGGTGGCGCGAAATCGGTGGAGTGGACCTCCACTCGAATTTTCGAAGAATGGGTCAAAGCTGGGACTACAGCCGTAAATGACATGGTGCAGCGAAGAGCTGCTGATCTGGCAGGCAATGCAGGCTCCCATACAGATGTAGGGAAATTGTTTTTCATACACCCTGAAGCTATTTGTGGTGGTGGCCAGTTTACCTGGGACTATCGCGAATGGATTGAAGCGTGGGAGCGGGATGCACCTGCTGAGGAAATGATGAAAATCTGTGTTTCGTGGGTCGATGAAGAGGAACCAGTTGTGATGGACTTGAACAAGGTTCGGATGTTACACTGGCTTGATCGCGTTGGTTCCACTGATGATTATATGCGATGGCAGGTGCAGTTTGGTTTCACCTACAGGCTTAAGCCGGGGGTGAGGCGTCAAATTGCTTTTCGCCCGCAAGCGGCATCGCAGAAGTTCCATACCGAATTCTGCGAAGGCATCGCAGAGGAAGAAGGCTGTGCGGGTATAACATCTTCCACCATCACCACTGATGCTGATGGTGTGACTGTGCGGGTACCGAAGTTCTACGGACTTCCGCCTTTTAGTGGCCAAAATTTTGCATGTGGAGTCAGCGAGTCGAGCAACAAGCTTCGGTCCCTGACTGACATGACAGGAGCGGCAGACCTAAAATACTTCATGAGTATGAATGGAGAGGATGCAGACGACTATTCACTTAATGCGAATATTGATATGGGTGAAGATGCGAGTGCTTTCGAAATGAGGCATAAGCTACATCTCCCATCGTCGCGAACTTTCTGTTTAGCAGTTGCTGTCCTGGTGGCCTCTGGGCTGCGTGTCAAAATTGGAAAGATGGACTGGTCTGGTTTCTACCGTCAAATCATTCACTCTAAGAGGTGTACTTGGTTTGCAATTAAACTGATGTCAGCGCGAGGGTATACTCACGACCGGGCGTTACCTTTTGGCAATCGAAAGGGGCCTGAGATTGGAAATGAGTTGAATGATGTAGTAGTAATCTTTATCCGTTTCGAGTTCCGCAGTCGTGCGGAATCTAGGAATGCTGAAATTGTACTGCGAGCTCAGCTCGGAGAGTTAGGCGCTGACGACGCTGACTGGTGCCGGCAGTGGGCCTTGGTTGAAATATTTATCGTCGAACGTCGGACTATCATTTCTACATCCTTCCCAGATCTCTCAGTAAGTGAGGTTGAGGAGCAGTGTGAGATAGAAGTGTGGCACGGTTTCTATGATGATGGTTCCTTCTGCGCTTTCGAGTTCCTGTTTGATTTTATGGTTCGTACTGCTCTCGAAGTGGCACATGATATAGGTCTCAAGGTCTCTATTAAGAAGACTGAGTGTAGCACTATGGATGGAACCTGTGGAGTACTTGATCCTCTAGCATGGGCGGAAGGAATTCTGCGATGGAATATGGGGGATGGATGCATGACGGTGCTCGGTAAGGAGATCGATCTGCAGTATCGTATTGAGCGTGATACCTATGCGCGTGTGGTCGGGTTTAAGTTTAAACTCAAGGAGATGCGTGAGTCACGAAATGTTCGGATGGTTTCACGGTCCAATAAGCGTGGGCTGTTGCCACGACGAATTACCGTTGAACGTGCTGACATTTCGACTGATCTGAGCCAACGACTGATTGGGCTTACCTTCTTTATGATCCGCACAGAGCCATCGTTGCGAGCAATGATGAACTGGCCTGTAAGGTTACATAGAGCTGCGTATGCGATCTGGTCACGTAGCCAAGTCGGAAGGCGACTTGGGGCGAGTAAGAACGCTTTTCGCGATAGATGCGAAAGGTGTATCTACACAGATGAGGTTGATGACATCTGGCTAGAGCTCGAAGCGGCTCTAGAGATGCGGCGTGGTGTGACCTTCATGGCGGCCTCGCCTGTCCCCGGATCTGGTGGTAGGCGTGTTGTACGTGTTATGGCAGATGCGGCGGGCCAGCAAACTAAACCTGGTGTGCCAGCTGAGCTGGACCCAGAGAAAGTAGTTTGCACGGGTGACCGTGGTGGTGGATCCTGGTTCTGGGATCCAGCAGGTGACCTACGGGGTGCCGCGCTGCAATGGCATTTCTGGCCGTGGTGCAAACACATGCTTGTCATGCACAGCACTTTTCTGGAAGGGGCAAATTGCCTTACTGGAATCCATATTGCAATTGAGAAAATGGGTGCTGATGATATTGTAGTACATATGGATTCCAATGCATGGGTCTGTGTTACTCGGAGGAACTCAGCGAAGTCAGAATCAGTGGGGCCACTAGTGCGTCAGATGTCTCTTATGTTGGCATCGTCTGGTGTTCGGCTTTTTGTGGTACACCAAAAGCGCGAACTCGGACAATTGGCCGATGGAATCTCCAAGAAGGAGATGGTCATGGTCAATGCAGAAATGCATGCAAGGGGACTATGTGAGCTCTCGCCTGAGAGATGTGTGGCGGACGATACTGCGGGCCTGAGCGAACTGATGACCTTGCTTCGTGGCCTGGCAGTGGTTGAAGCGAGCAATGGCTTGCAACGCCTCCTTCCCCCGCCATCGTAACCGGTGCTGCATGCTGTGTAGCTGCTAGGGACCTGTGACTGTGACTGTGATGCCGTCTAGCCTGTGGCAATGGGTGTTTGTAGTATATTAAATACATATGCATGTTGTTTTAATAGGAGACGGTACCAAAGTCAAAAGGTATGGTAAATGCAAATACACTGAAGCAGTGGAAAGCAGAGAGAAAGAAAGGCAAAGAAATAGCTATGAAACATGAAAACAAGATCTCAAACAGACCTATCAAGAAAGGACGTTTGAAGAACAATCATGTTGCAAAGAACGTTCACGCTGAAAGCACAACACTCGAACGTGTAAAAGTGAGGGTGGGGCCATCTTCACTTAGACATGCTGAGAAACTATACCTGTGTATAGTTGTCGGCTGTGGTCGAGTGGCACTATCACAAGTAAACATTACATGTGCACGTTCGCAAAGCGAACAAATTGAACTGACCTGTGCAAACGAACAGTGTGTTAAAGCTGTCAAGCTTGAGTGGCAGAAACGGCTTAATGAGCATGGTGGGGGTGGAGCCCCTGGCAAATCACTGGGCGTATCTGCTGAAACACATGCAATCCGTCTGCAGGCTTCCAAACACACGGAAGGAATCCGAATGTTTGAGAAAGGTGTTGTTGCAACACGTGTCAAACGAACATCAACACAAGCCATCTGGGAAAGGGCGCTCCAGCAACTTGGAGTTGCTAAAGATGAATGGTATTCTGATAATGTTGAAAACCTCCGTAAGTTTGCGGGGTGGTGTCAGGTGACTAAGCCTGATGGGTATTCAACGCTGAAGCCCTTCACAGCACTTGTCAATCATTGCCGAGGTCTGGGGTATCCTTACCTTCCTTTTGGAATGGCAGCGGATAGTTCCAGAGTCTGGGCTCGAAATCAAACTGTTATTGGAATCCGAAGGGCATATGAAAACTACACAGCAGACGAGAAAAGAAAAGGCAGAGCCTTACTTGGAAACTCTGATGTAGATATTGACCCGGAAGATAATGAGCTCAACCACCTGGTGGCTGTTCCGGAATACATTGCCGAACGGAATCTAGAAAGAGCCGAAGAGAAGTTGCAAGACCTTACCTCTATGACAGCACCGGTGATGGCAGTTCTTTTCCTGATGATCCTGTTCGGAATTAGAGCGAGCACCCTGGGTGCCTTCAAATGCGTGTCTGGAAGCAACTCAAAAGGTGGAAGAATTTCTATGAAGGAAGGATTTGTTACCTTCTCGAATTCTAAAGACGTCTGGTTTTCCACGGAAGGCCTATGCTATACAATACGTTTTGTCAAGTATTGGACGGGAGATAGACAGGGGAGTAAGACTCTACCCCTTTCTCGGAAAGGAACTTCCTGTGTACCCGGGGGACCGACAGACCATCCACGTACAAGGATGATGAACATTATCCAGAAGGTACTGGAGCAGGGGCAGTTCTGGTTTCTGATTCCCAACAAACATACCAACACACACCACGATTTCTCAGAATGGATGGACAAGGTTGATTGTGATAATGGAATTGATGCTATCATCACTAGTCATACAGGGAGACGTACTATGGCAAATGTATGTCTCACGAATGGAGCACCAGAGAGTGCAGTGATGGAGTGGGGACTCTGGAAAGGGCCTTCAGCAATGAGAGGATATCGGGAAAGCCATTTTAGCTATGGTGAATTCTATACAGCAGTCTTTGACTGGATGTGTATGAAGAAAGGGTGAAGTGTGCGAGGGAGTATTGAGTAGATACATCTATTAACGTGCCGATTCACGATATGTGTGAGTCGCCTAAATAGAAGTATCTAATTCTGCTCTGAACCGTCACGTCAAGTCCACCGATTCACTGATCTGCAACTGTAGCATGTGCATAAGTCTGGAAATGTTCCAGACCTCCTGCATGAGCCATTGCAGTCCCGTGAAAGTAAAACCGTGATGATGTCAAATTGAGCAAACGATTATGGCGAGGGATTTCTGCAGCCCTAGGGCCGTAGTAAGATGCAGGTATCATAAGAGGTATCCGAGAACCATCACCCCAGAAAATCACATCAATACGAATGCCACTTACGACCTCTGTTAGTGCCTCCTTAAAAGCACGTGACATCCCGTTAGGGAGTGACGATGCACATGTAATAAGGTTAGCACTATGTTCGTTCGGTGGTATACCAGACGAGACACACCCTGCACAATAGATAAGAGCACAAGTACCAGCACCGAAGGTATAGCACTTCTTGAGCCTGAGTGACTGGTCACATTGATCGCATTTGTAAACCTTCTTGAAAGGAAGAATTTTCAAACCAGTAATATCGGAAGGCAAGAAATTCGCCTCCGTGATGTTGACATCACCAAGTGATGTGCGTGTGAGGAGAAGTGAGAATTCCCAGCCGCAGTGCAAGTCTTCCCCAGAGGCGATGACTCCACGGCCGGTGAAGAGCATGAGATAGTCCTGTACCTCCTCTCCATCAAGCGCCTCACGAGTAACCGTGCCAGTTATCTTATCCGTCAAATCGGAAGAGAAAAGGGGAGGCGCCTCTGAACCCGCAACAAAGAACTCAATTGACTTGATCGGGGGAAGGTTAACCACAGGCTGAGAGGAAGACTTAACCGGCCTGTATTCTACGAATAGACCAAAAGCCCAAGTCACAAAACTCTTGAGCCGAGCGTAAGAATAACCTCCGGAGGTCTCAAATCCTGAAATCTCCCGGCTAGTTGGAGCATGATCGGGGTCCTCGGGGAGAAGCAAAGAATATGCCTTCTTCATGACCTTCGAAGACAAACCCCCAATCCGAAGTTGAGAGGGAGAGAAACGTGGGTCATCTGAAAGACACACAGAAACCGCCTTCTCCATACAGAGTTCGAGTGCCTTCTGATGAGAAATCAGATCGACTGAATCCTCTTGTGGAAGAGCAGGTAGACCTAGCACCGACTTAGAGTCTGGTAGAAGCCCTGGTATCATGAGAGAATAGACCCGCTCCGAAGAGAGCATCTCGATCAGGGGCAAGTAAAGCGAAGCCCCAATCTTGAGACATGCGTCTTCGTAAGTAGGGCTGTCCTCATCAAAGCATGAACTGTTTTCAAGCCGCTGAAGCTTCTTCCAAGAAGTCCTGAGTAGCTCAAGAACAACTGTGAGAGTCAACCGTCCAGCGGCAGACTCCTTCACAAAAGTGTTATAAAGAAATACCTCCTCCTTCAAGTGCTTGGCGTCTTTTGCCCTGATTGCAGAAACTGCTTCAGAGTGGGGAGAAGTGATACCCACCAGATGCTGTGCACGTGAGAGAGGATCCCGAGACGGAACAGGTCCTAGAGAACCGCTGTTGAGAAGGAGAATGCTCTCCCGACTCTTGGCTGTCCTCTTTGATAATTTCTTCTTCGCCTTTGGCACCAGCGCAAGCTGAGCTGGGCGAGCGGGTAGACCCTCTGGAACTCCAGTGCCACTGGCAGCGTCTGCGGGGATACTCGGCTCGAGTGCAACTCCAGGCGGTGAAGCCGGGGGTGGAGACTGAGCACGAGAGAGTCCGCTGGCAGACACCTTGCGCTTCTTAGCAGTACTGGTCGTCAGAGCGGACGAAGAACCTGATGCACCAGCGTCAAGCCCCGAAGACGGTGCCGTGGCTGAGGAGGCTGCCGAGACTGTGGGTGTAGCGGAAGCCCTCTTCGTTGCACTGCGCTTCGTGATGGCAGCAGAGGCCTCTGCAGGCGACTGCGTCGCCGGAGGAAGAACGGCTGGCTGTGGGCCCGCTGCAGCGAGAGCTGCGGCCGCTGCCTTCTGAGCCGCCTTCTTCTTCTTCTGCCGTGCGCGCTTCTGGGCCCTTTTCGAAGGCTGTGCCCCCTGGATCTCACTGCCCTCTGCTGACTCCATCGCGGAGGAGCTGGAGGGACCAGGTGCAGGAGTGGACATGGTACGCGGCTCTCCAAGAGCTGTGGAGGTGGCTGCTAAAGATACATGACGAGTCACTCTGAGAGCGGCTGCATGGTACTCCTTTAGCTAGCTAGCGCGACGTACAAACTGATCAGCAGATCTAATCCTCTGTTTATTTTGTTGAGTCCTGCAATGAGTGAGTGACTGATAGATCCAGATGTCGCTGGAAAGTTTGAGGGGGGTTAAGATGTAATGAATGATAATGAATGTCAGGCCCTATGGGCGTGGGGAGTTGAATGGACAAGGTGACCTCGGGCCGTGATAACCGCCCTCCACGTGTATGTGGAGGAGGCGGGTGTAACGGGCCGTTTCAGCCACC
>Ga0308024_1000954_pt1 | contig 10824 bp, 8 predicted proteins | sample Neamet420_FD_201295 | JGI IMG/M metagenome (GOLD analysis project Ga0308024, IMG submission 201295) | Marine microbial communities from water near the shore, Antarctic Ocean - #420 | ecosystem: Environmental > Aquatic > Marine > Unclassified | place: Southern Ocean | collected 2014-10-03
GAGCCCCTAATGCCAAGCAGCTTATTAAGCAATTACCGCTTTATTGGGGTACCCAACCTTTTACTTCCGGACCTACTTATGCTGGGTCAATAGTTATGTTTCTTTTTATTTTTGGTTTATTATTTGTGAAATCAGAAATGAGAGTTTGGATTTTATTAGCGACTATTATGTCTATTATGCTGGCATGGGGAAAAAACTTTATGCCTCTTACTGATTTATTTTTGGACTATTTTCCAGGCTATAATAAGTTTCGAGCGGTATCCATGATATTAGTTATTGCAGAATTTACATTGCCTCTTTTAGGATTTGTTGCTTTGAATAAATTTTTAACTTCTGATTCAGATGAAAAGAAAAAACCCTTACAATTATCTTTTTATATTGTGGGTGGTTTAACTTTAGTTTTTGCCTTAATGCCAACTCTATTTTTTGATTTTGTAGGTGGGCAAGATGCTAACTTAGCTAAAAATGGTTGGCCAATTGATGCCTTGCAAGCCGATAGAGCAGGGCTTTTAAGTGCTGATGCTTGGCGTTCCTTTACTTTTATTACACTTACTTTTGGAGCTATGTGGATGTTCTTAAAGAATAAAATCAGTAGCAAATATGTTATTCTTATTGTTGGGGTTTTGGTCTTAGCTGATATGTGGACAGTTAATAAGCGTTATTTAAATGATGATAATTTTGCAAGAAAGAGTAAGGTACAGGTGCCTTATCAGGCTACTGCTGCTGATCAACAGATTTTAAGAGATACGGATCCTAATTTTAGAGTGTTTAATCAGAGTGTAAGCACCTTTAATGATGCAAGCACTTCCTACTTTCATAAATCAATTGGAGGTTACCATGGGGCCAAGTTAAAGCGTTATCAAGAGTTGATTGAAAATCATATTGCAAAAGGAAATATGGCAGTATTGAATATGTTAAATACCAAGTATTTTATTACCCCAAAAGGTCAGGCACAACAAAACCCTAGCGCAATGGGCAATGCTTGGTTTGTAAACAAAATTAATATTGTTGCAAATGCTGATGCCGAGATTGCTGCTTTAGATGGATTTAACCCTGCAAACTCAGCAATTGTTGATACTAGGTTTAGTGAGCAAATTATTGTTGGACTTGATAATACTGAGGCAAGAATTTCTTTAACTGAATACAAGCCAAATTATTTAAAATATAATTCTACTACAACAAAAGAGGGAATAGCCATATTCTCAGAAATCTATTACAATAAAGGATGGAATGCTTATGTTGATGGAGATTTGAAACCGTATTTTAGAGCAAACTATGTGCTTAGAGGAATGAAAATCCCAGCAGGAAATCATGTTGTTGAGTTTAAGTTTGAGCCTGCAGTATATCACGTTTCTGAACGGATTGCTTTAGCATCTTCTGTTATATTATTATTACTACTTGCTTTTGTTTCAGTTAAGGAATTAAAGTCCTAATGAAGAAAGTCTTAATCATTACTTACTATTGGCCGCCAGCTGGAGGTTCAGGAGTTCAGAGATGGTTAAAGTTCACAAAGTACTTGCCAAAATACAATTGGCAGCCAATTGTTTATACTCCTGAAAATCCTTATTTTGAAGTTAAGGATCAAGCTTTACTAAATGATGTTCCTTCTGAAGCTGAAATATATAAAACACCAATTTGGGAGCCTTATGCTTTAAAAGATAAGTTGTTTGGTAAAGGGAGTAAATCCCAAAGTGCTGGAGTTATTACTAATAAAAAATCACTGAAAAATAAGGTCTTAAATTGGGTGAGAGGCAATGTATTTATTCCTGACCCTAAAATATATTGGGTAAAGCCTTCAGTAAAAGCATTACTTAAAAAGATACAAGAAGAAGAGATTGATCATATTGTAACTACAGGACCTCCACATTCTATGCATTTGATTGGATTTGGATTAAAAAAAGCAATGCCTAACTTAAAATGGATTGCTGATTTTCGTGATCCTTGGAGTGAATTAGATTTATTGAATGAATTTCAGCTTAATAATTCTTCAAGGAAAAAGCACAAGGATTTAGAAATGGAAGTTTTACAAACGGCTGATGTAACTTTAACCGTAAGTGAAACTTGGGTGGAAGATTTAAAACGACTAGGAGGGAATAGAGTGGAATTAATTACCAATGGTTATGATACAACTGATTTTGAGCTAAAACCTAAAACGAATGACAAGTTTATTATTGGACATTACGGTTTGTTGAATCATTTGAGAAATCCAGAAAATTTATGGAAATCACTAGATAATTTATGTGAAGAGAATAAAGCGTTTAACTCAAAACTAGAAATTCATTTATCAGGAAATATTGATGTTGAAGTTATTGCTGAAATTGAATCTCACTCTTGTTTAAAAGGAAAAGTCAAACAGTTAGGTTACCTATCACATGCACAGGTTTTAGAACAGTACAATCAAGCTGATGTATTACTGCTTTTGTTATTTAATTCCAAAAGTGGGGTTGGGAATTATCCTGGTAAGATATTTGAATATTTTGCTGCCAAAAAAACAATTTTAGCTTTCGGACCTATAAACAGTGATGCCGAAAGATTGATTAAAAAATCAAACACAGGAAAGTACTTTTCTTATAATGATTCAAATTTAAAAATTGACATTTTAGAATTGTTTAATAATCCAAATAATTTTGATTTTGAGAATATGGAAAGTTTTTCTAGAGAAAAATTAACCTATGATTTAGCTAACCTGTTAAATAATTTAAGCTAATGGGAGTTATTAGAAATCAAAGCATTAAAAATTCAATCAGTTTCTATATTGGTATGTCAATAGGGGCTGTTAACACTATTTTAATTTACCCTAATGTATTTAATGATCAGCCTGAACATTGGGGACTTTTGAGTATTTTAGTTGCCTATGCTACTTTAATAGGAACATTTTCTTCCTTAGGAATCCCCAAAACATTTATTCGATTTTTTCCTGCAATTATTGAAAAAGGACAGTTATATTTTTTGAGTTTGATTATACCTTTGTTTGGTTTCTTACTTTCTTGTTTAGGCTATTGGATGTTTAAGGAAGAATTGTTTGTGCTTTTAAATGCAAGCCAACTTTTGAAAGATAATTTCTTTTACATTTTCTTACTAGTATTTTTTATTAGTTTTTATGATGTATTAACCTCTATATCTCGATCCTATTTAGATGCTTCAACTCCTATTTTTTTAAATGAAATATTTTTAAAATCCTACTCTTTAATACTGCTAGTTCTTCATGGTTACAAATTTTTTGATTTCACAACGTTTTTACAACTTTACGTATGCGGATTTTTGTTTAAATTCTTATTATTATTTATTCTCCAATTCATTAAGGGAAACTTGTTTTTTAAGCTTTCTTTAGGAGCTTTAAAAATTAAGGAAATCGTTGTGTATGGTTTTTATGTATTAATAGGAGGGGCGTCTGTCATATTTGTTAGTAGACTAGATATGATTATGATTGGAGCTTTTTTAGGTTTGGAACATGTTGCTTTTTATACCTTAGCTTTTTATATTGGTTCAGTAATAAAGGTGCCAGGAAAATCTATCATTTCTATTTCAGTCCCTTTATTAGCTAAAGCTTGGGAGGAGCAAGATTTTAAACAAATACAAACTATTTATTCTAAGTCTTCTATTAATCAGTTAATAATTGGGGGTTTATTCTTTTTATGTATTTGGATTAATATTGATGCAATTTTCAGCATACTTCCTGAAAAATTCTCTCACGGAAAATGGGTGGTATTGTGTATAGGATTAGCACAGTTATTTAATGTTGCTACTGGAGTAAATGGTGCAATTATTATCAATTCGAAATATTATAAATACGATTTATATACTAATTTGATTTTAGTTGTTATTACTCTAATCTCTAATTATTTGCTGATTCCAAAATATGGAATAAATGGAGCTGCAATGGCGACTGCACTTTCTGTGCTTTTGTTCAATCTCATTCGTTTAATTTTGATTAAATTAAAAATGAATTTACAACCTTTTTCATTAAAAACTCTTTATACGATTTTGATACTAATAGCTATATATGGTATTAGTCTTTATTTACCATTAAGTGGTAATTTATATTTGGATGTTGTTTGGAAAACCTTTGTTGTAGTTGCAATTTTTATTCCTTTACTATTATCTTTAGAATTATCTGAAGATATTAATAAATTAGTTGTTGATGTTAGAAAGAGGTTTGGTATTTAGTTCTACCATCTTTAGTCTTCAATTATAAAATAATATTTTTAGTTAATAACCTAATTTACCATTTAATTGTAGGAAGTTCTTTTTTTAATAACTTTAAATCATTACTATATAGATTTACTAGATATTCATGAAGTTTATCAGGAGTTTTTTTGTTTTGGCTTTCTGTTTTATTAATTTTACTCTTTAAAGGATATTCATTCCAATCTGAAATTTGTTCTACCTCCAAAAAATTAAAAACTTCATTAAGTAGTTCTTGAGGAGAATTCTTTAATTGATTATAGTCTCCAATAAAGATTTGATCACTTGGAAAATATTTACCCCATTTACTAATTATTTTCAAATAATCTCCTCTTTCAATAGATCGTGAGTGATTAAAATGAGCAATAAACTCTTCATTCTTGATTAAATGAATATCTTTTTTTCTTTTTCTTTTAGCTAGCTTTATAATAGATATTAGATCTATAATTGAAGAATTATTTTTTGTATTCTTCCTTTTTGCTAGATTCATAACGGACTGAGACCAAGCTCGTTCAATTGGATTTCTTAGTAAAAGTATGATTTTTAATTTGGGATTTATCTCATGTATAAATCGAATTTTTTCATCTGAAAGTATACTGTAACATGGAGTTATTTCTCCTTTAATTTGTGATGTTTTAGCATTTTTAAAATGTTGGAAATACCAATTTATGCTTTTGTAAAAATGCCAGTCAAAGAAGTGAATTTCCTTTTTTTTTGGAAGATATAGTTGAGGATGTTTTTTAAGATTTTCATAGAGCCAAGTTGTCCCGGATTTCTGAGCACCTATTCCTAGAAATTCAGGAAAGCTATTTGGAGATATTTTAGAAATTAATAGATTATTTCTTAAGAAACCAATTTTATCAAGTAGTTTAGTAGTGATTGTCATTGAGATTATTTATTTTTAAATATTCTTTAGTGTGTTAACTGAAGAACTTCCTATTTTAAATACTTTTTTGAAAATTCATAATTAGATGCAAATATGAATAAAAATTATATTAATTTTGTGTTAAGGATAAGTTAGTTTATTTAAGCATTTTTGATTTATAACATTACTACTAATCATATTACTGATAATACTTATTCTTAATTACTTGATTAAATGAATATTTTTTAGACTTATGATAAATGTAACAAAAACTTATTTGCCAAATAAAGATAAGTATAAGAAATATATTGATGAGATATATACTAATGGCTGGGTTACTAATAATGGACCTTTGGTTAAATTATTAGAAAAAAGACTAGCAGAATATCTTGGTGTTAAGAATATGGTTCTTGTCTCTAATGGAACTGTTGCTTTAGAAATAGCATATAGGGTTTTGGGAATAAAAGGAGACGTTATAACGACTCCATTCAGTTTTGTTGCAACGACTAGTTCACTTGTAACTAATGGTTTGAGTCCAATATTTTCAGATATAGATGCTAAAACATTAAACCTAGAAGCTAATAATATTGAAAATAGGATAACGAAAAATACAAGTGCTATTGTTCCGGTTCATGTGTTTGGAAATGGTTGTGAAGTTGAGAAAATTGATGCTATTGCAAAAAAGAATGACTTAAAAGTAATATATGATGCAGCTCATGCTTTTGGGGTAGAGTATAAAGGGGAAAGTATTTTAAATTATGGTGATATTTCTACTTTAAGTTTTCATGCTACAAAATTATTTCATTCTATTGAAGGAGGAGCTTTGATTATTAATGATGATAATTTAGTTAAGAAAGCAAGGTATTTAATTAATTTTGGTATTAAGAATGAAGAGTCAATACCAGAATTAGGTACAAATGCAAAAATGAATGAGTTTGAAGCAGCAATGGGCTTATGTATGTTGGATGAAATAGAGATTGTAACTACAGCAAGGAAAAAAGTGTTTGAGTTATATGAGAGGGAGTTACTTGGGAAAGTACAGCTGCAAGAGATGAATGAGCATGTAACTTTAAATCATAGCTATTTTCCAATTGTATTGGAAAGTGAAATACAATTATTAAAAGTGCAAAAAGCATTGAATGAACATGATGTTTACCCAAGAAGATATTTCTACCCTTCTTTAGATACTTTATGTTATATAAAGCCTAAGCAATTCATGTCAAATTCTAGAGATGTAAGCCATAAAATATTATGTTTGCCAATGTATCCTGAGTTAAAAGAAGAACAGCAAAAAAACATTATAGAAATTTTAATCAATAACTTATAAATAAACTAAATTATTATGATATCAAGTGAAGCAAAAATTGGTAAAAATGTTGAGATTCATCCTTTAGCGTACATTGAAAAAGGTGCTGAAATCGGTGATAATACTCATATTGGTCCTTTCTGTATCGTGAGAGAAAATGCGAAAATTGGTAAGAATTGTAAATTTACTGCCTATTGTGAAATCAGAGATAATGTTATAATTGGAGATAATACTACTATGGGTAGTAGATGTACTATTTCAGCTAATGCAATTATCGGTTCTAATGTTACTGTTAAATATAGTTTTGTTTTAACTGACACTCCTGATTTAACCAAAGGAAATGAAAAAAATGTAGGAAGCATAGGTAATGGTACCTTAATTGGAGCCAATGTTTGCTTAATGCCTGGATTTTCTATTGGCGAAAATTGTATTATTGGAGCATGTTCTCAAGTTAGATCTCATGTAAAAGATAATGAGATATGGTACGGGAATCCTGCTAAATTATTTAAGAAAAATAGTTAAGAGTGAAAAAGGAACAATATTTGTCAGTTTTATCTAATGCAGGTGAATCAGCAATTACTTATTATGTTGGAGATAATCCAGAAGATGTTAAGCATTTAGTGAATTGTACTTTATTATGTAAGCCTAATTTTAATCCTATATTAAATCAAGTTAATCTTGTTAAAAGTGAAAATCCACAATTAGAATTTTATAAATTATCTGATAAATATAAAAAAAATTATTTAGAAGATAGTGAGTTAGAATTTATTGATGGATATTATTTACATAAAGATGCAGTTGTTGGGAAAAATGTATCAATTGGAAAAGGATGTGTTATTGGAAAGTGCACGATTAGTGATAATGTTATAATTCATCCTAATGTTGTTGTTTATGCAGAAACAGAGATTAAATCAGATGTTTTAATACAGGCAAATACTGTTATTGGTGCTGAAGGTATAATGTGGGTGTGGGATGATGAGGAGAGAGTGTATTTACATCAGTTAGGAGGTGTGATTATTGAGAAACATTGTAAAATTGGTTCTAATGTTACAATTGTTAGAGGTTCTGCTAATGAAAACACAATTATTGGAGAAGGAACTTGTATGGCTCATGGTACCTTAATAGGTCATGGATGTGTTATTGGTAAAAACAATCATTTTGCTAATAATGTATCTTTAGGTGGTGGAGTTAAAATATGTGATAATTGTTTCTTTGGTTCTGGGGTTGTATTGTCTGCTGGTTGCATTATTCAGAATATTATTTTAGTTGGTTCTGGTGGAGTGTTAAATGGCACTATTAAAAAGTCTGGTGTTTATGTTGGTGTTCCTGCAAAATGGAAAAAAGAATATAAAGGTAAAATGTCTGGAGTACCCTTTAAGTCTTATTAATGAAAATAAATAATTTACAGTAATGCTCGAATGATAGTTCACTTATTTGAAGATCAAAAATTTGTAGACATTACTATTGAGAATTTTGAGAATGTTTCAACTGGATTAAATAAGTATATTGTTTTTTCTAATAATGAAAAACTTACTTATGTATCTAGAAAAGAAGATGTCATAATATTACCAAATTCTAGTTATAAGTTAGATATTGATTTAGTATATAAAGATTGTCAATTATTAATTATTCATTTTCTATCCCCCTTAAAACTATACATTTTAAAACATAAACCTAATCATGTTAAAGTGATATGGTCTATTTGGGGTTCTGATGCGTATGATCATTTTAAAGTTCAAAACAATTTTGAACCAATAACGAGTGTTACCCAAAAAAGCACTCTATTTCAAAAGCTTAAAAATTCTTATTTTTTCACCTTTTATCATTTGATAAAATATAGAGTAAAACCTTTATGCAAAGAGTTAGAATTGTTGCAATTGATAGATTATGTTATTACTGTATTGCCAAACGAGTTTAAAATTATAAAGAATGAGTTTGGTCTAGTTGCTAAATATATTGATTATAATTATGGTATAAATAACTTTGATAAGTTTTCTAATAGAAGTTTAGGGAATTCAATTTTAGTAGGTAATTCTGCAACTTCCACTAATAATCATCTTGATATTTTTGACATTATTAAAAGTACTACTAACATGGACATTATTGTTCCACTTAGTTATGGCGCTTATGATTATGAAGATTATAAAGCAAATATTATTTCAGAAGGTAGAAGAATTTTTAATAAAAACTTTTTACCAATAGAAAATTTCATGAATTTGCATGATTATAGAGAGTTAACATTTTCATGTAATACGGTAATCATGTATCATATTAGGCAACAGGCTTTAGCTAATATTTTCATGTCATTATTTCAAGGAATGAGATTATTTCTTAATAGTAAATCCATAACATATAGTTTTCTGAAAGATCAAGGAATGATTGTTTTTGATTTAAAGAAAGATTATAAGTTAATAGGTATTGAACTGAATGAAGACGATAAACAGATTAATAAACAACTTGTCCTTAATTTGACTAGTAGAAAGGTAATTAATGAAAAGACAAAAGCTATTGTCGATCTATATAAATCCTTTATAAATTAAGATAATTTATTGCCAAACTTTTTCTTAGTCTAAAAAGTATATGAAAGACTATTAATAAGTTGGTAGTCCATTTCAGGAATATTTAGTTTAGGATAACTATCGTAATTAAAAGTATTATTTAAGCTAAATAGAAAATGAGAATTAATCGTTATTCTTAGTGATAGGTTAGTTTTCCATCTAAAATCACCTATATTTTCAATGTTGGGCTGGTAGTTGTTTTTACTTATAAGTTCTACATTATCTAGTATTTTGATAGTAAAGTCAATACCGCCACTCATTCGAGTATTCATTTCTTGCTCTCCTTTCATTGGTGTTTCTGTTTCTCTTAGGTAAGAAACACCTAAACGAGCTATTTCAACATCTGATTTTATTACTGAATAAGAAATCCCAATACCTGTTGTCCATCTTCTTTTTATAGAACGACTAATATCGTACAAATGTTGAAGTGTCAAATCAGCTCCCAGTTCATTAGTATTAAAGGAATATTTTAAATCCTGCACTCCATTATTAAGCATTTCTTCTTTTCCTGTCTGGCTAATAAAAGAGATGTTATTATTTAGGCTTAATACTGATTTTTTATGTTTGTAATTGGCCAAAAACACATTATTAAACTGTAAAATATTATCTATACTCTGGGTATAGTTTAGTCCTAAGTCAATGTTTCCTGAAAACCCATCCGTTTTATCGGTTGATAAAGCGTAAGTAAAAGTGCTAATAAATAACAAAACTATTACTTTAAGCATTCCCGAAATCTTTAATTTTAGTTGCCAAAATTTCAATTTTAGCTTTTGCATCAGCCATTTTATTTTTTTCATTTACAACTACTTGTTCAGGGGCATTGTTTACAAAGCGATCATTGCCTAATTTTCCTTCCACCGATTTTAAGAAGCCTTTGGTATAGTCCAATTCTTTTTGTAGTTTTTCGATTTCTGCTGCTACATCAATATTTTCACCCAAGGGGATAAAGTATTCGTTTGATTTAACCATAAAACTAAAAGCACCATTTGGTTTCTCATTTATAGTATTTATGCTAGAAAGGTTTCCTAATTTAGCAACAATAGCATCAAAATTAGTCTTGGCTTTTTGGTTTTCAATAACGAGTAATTCCATTTGCTCTTTATTTGCAATATTTTGCTCTTTTCTTATTGTTCTTATTCCTGCAACCACTTCTGTTATGTTTTCAAAATCAGATAATAACTGTTCGTTTACAGCTCCTGTTATTGGCCAATGGGCAACAATAATATCTTCTTTTCTATCATCAATCAAATGCCATATTTCTTCTGTAAGGAAAGGCATAAAAGGATGTAAAAGTTTTAGTATTTTCTCTAATTGTTCAATAGTTTTAGCATAAGTTGTACTATCTATTGGACTACCATAGTTAGGTTTTACCATTTCTAAGTACCATGAACAGAAATCATCCCAAACCAATCTATAGGTTCCCATTAAAGCTTCTGAAATTCTATATTTACTATAGGATTCGTCTATTTCAACAATTGTTTTACTGAGTTTGTTTTCAAACCAAGTAATCGCTTGTTTTGCACTCTCTGGCTGCTCGACTTCTGCTACTTCCCATCCTTTAATTAATCGAAAAGCATTCCAGATTTTATTAGAAAAATTACGCCCTTGTTCGCATAGTCCTTCATCAAAAGGCAAGTCATTTCCAGCAGGAGAACATAGCAACATACCAACTCTTACTCCATCTGCACCATATTTTTCCATTAGTGTTATTGGGTCAGGAGAGTTTCCTAAGGACTTACTCATTTTTCTTCCTTGTTTATCTCTAACTATTCCTGTAAGGTACACATTTTTGAAAGGTAATTCTTTTCTGTATTCGTACCCAGCCATAACCATACGAGCTACCCAAAAGAAAAGGATTTCAGGAGCAGTTACTATATCATTAGTAGGGTAGTAGTAGTTTATTTCTTTAT
>Ga0308024_1000961_pt1 | contig 10759 bp, 10 predicted proteins | sample Neamet420_FD_201295 | JGI IMG/M metagenome (GOLD analysis project Ga0308024, IMG submission 201295) | Marine microbial communities from water near the shore, Antarctic Ocean - #420 | ecosystem: Environmental > Aquatic > Marine > Unclassified | place: Southern Ocean | collected 2014-10-03
ATGGCTTTGGAAACATAATGGTACATTTCGCGGGAGCAATAGGTTTTTGGATATTAGCTTGGTTGTTAAATATTTGGATAGCGCGTCAAAATGAAAGTAAATTACTAAATTTATTTCCTCCAATACTATTTGGGGTTAGCATTATATTGATTTGGCAAGCAAGCGTCGTAGGCTTCGAAGTAAGTCCGGTAATTTTGCCACCGCCCTCTGCCATTTATTATAAATTCATCTCAAGCATACCAACTCTTTGGGGCGATTTTGTTCAAACAGCTCTTAAGGGCGCGCTTCCAGGCTACCTAATAGGCTGTGTCGCGGCTTTTGCCGTTAGCCTTATAGCAGATAAATTTAAGTTTTTTGGACGTGGTGTTTTACCAATTGGAAACTTTTTAGCAGCGATGCCAATTATTGGGATCGCTCCGATTCTCGTGATGTGGTACGGATATGGGTGGCAATCGAAGGCAGCAGTAGTTGCAGTGATGGTTTTCTTCCCAATCTTGGTAAACACTGTTCAGGGAATGAAAATGTCTGATAAAATCCATAAAGACCTGATGCAAACTTATAATGCTAATTATTTACAAACATTGCTTAAATTAAGATTGGCAACGGCTATGCCTTTTATTTTTAATGGACTTAAGATTTGTACAACGCTAGCCTTGATAGGAGCGATCGTCGCTGAGTTTTTCGGTTCTCCGATTAGAGGTATGGGATTCAGAATATCAACAGAAGCGCCTAGGTTCGCATTAGATATGGTTTGGGCGGAAATAACGGTAGCAGCGATTGCAGGATCGCTATTTTATGGGGGGATCGTTTTGTTAGAAAAGTGGATAACTTTTTGGCACCCTTCTCAAAGAGGAAGAGCGTAAATCGAAATAAGATAATATTAATTAGCTAAATAGGAGCAAAAAATGCAGAAATTTATGAGTTTTACCGCTGGCGCGATAGTTGCCTTTACCGCCTCAATGGTAAACGCGGCAGATAATGTAACAGTGCAATTGAAATGGGTAACACAGACACAGTTTGCTGGGTATTATGTTGCTCAAGATAAAGGCTTTTACGAAGCTGAAGGCCTAAATGTTACAGTTAAAGCCGGTGGCCCTGATATTGGTCCAATGAGCGTTCTTGCTGGTGGTGGTGCCGATGTTGCTGTGGATTGGATGCCTTCAGCATTGGCTGCGCGGGAAAAAGGTTTTGCAAACGTTAACATAGCACAGCCCTTTGCTGGGTCTGGAATGATGTTGGTCTGCCGAAAAGATCGAGGTGTTAATTCAGTTGCAGATCTAAAAGATAAAAATCTCTATGTTTGGTATTATGGAAACGAATGGCCGTTCCTAAGCTGGATGAACAAACTTGGTTTAGCAACAGATGGAAGCGCTGGTGGGGTTTCTGTATTTAAGCAAGGCTGGGATATCCTGCCATTAACGCAAGGTGATGCTGCTTGTGTTTCAGCGATGTCATATAATGAGTATTGGCAAGTTCTGGCTGAAGGTTTGAAGCCGGAAGAGCTAACAGTATTTAGATATGAGGACGAGGGCGTAGCGACATTAGAAGATGGTCTTTATGTTAAAGAGGAAAACTTATCTGATCCAGCATTCGTTGATAAAATGGTTCGGTTCGTTCGTGCATCTATGAAAGGCTGGAAGTATGCTGAGAATAATACAGCTGAAGCCGCTCAAATAGTTGTCGATAATGATGATTCTGGTTCACAGACTGTAGATGCTAATACCATTCAGATGGGTGAGATCGCTAAACTGACGGCAGGTAGTGATGGCGCACTGTCAGAAGCAGATTTTGATCGCACAGTTTCAAGTCTTATGACTGGTGGCTCAGATCCTGTAATTACTATTATGCCTAAAGGCGCATGGACACATGCAATTACCGATAAGGCTCTCAAGTAAAAGATATTTAAATTTAGTATCGCCCTGTAAGTTGTGGGGCGATACTGCGGCCTTCCAAAAAAGTTAGTGCCGGCCTCGTGAATCTGAATTGATTTCTGCCACAGCAGTTAGATACAATTTAGGCAGTACGTGGTACGGCTTGAAACAAATTTAAAGGCTGAGTCTATTAATCTCAGAGATCAATCTAGATCCCGCCTGCAACGTTGTGACAGCACTGTCGATAATTGGTATTCCCAGCTGTTTACTTAAGTTCTTTGCCACAGCTGCACCCCGTAGGTTCGTGCACATAATCATGATTACATCAGGAGATTCTTTAGCAACGCTCCAGACCATATCTTCTAATGTACTCGGAGATATGGATGCGAAATCATTACTTAAAGTGCCACCAAGATTTTGGCCTGTAGGTCGTGGGAAACCCAACTTTTCATAGTTATCAAGAATTCGGTTGTGAATATCATCTGTATAAGGTGTTATTATAGCAATTCGTCTGGCACCTAAGCTGACCAACTTACGGTTCATTTCAAGAACACAGGTAGTAGTGGGAACACCAATTTTTTCCCCGATCAGCCTGCAATACTCTTCGTCATGTCCAATTCCAAGCCAACTGGCAGAGGTGCCTCCCCACACTATTGCATCTACGCGGGCATCGCATAGTTTTTGGGCGGCACTTAGTTGCTCACCCATCTCAAATTGCGCCAAAGACTCCGCATCAAGCTTAATCTCTACCACACCTAAGCGTGAAAAATGTACTGTATCATCTGACTTACAAAAGTGCTGCGCAACTAAGGGTTCTATCACAACGTTTGAGGAGGGGATTACAATTCCTATTCGCTTACCGAGGGACATGTCTAGATGATAGAACGGCGGGACGCTATACCGCCATCCACCGTAACGATAGTTCCCGTGAGATATCCCGCACGGGATGAGGCTAAAAACACAATTATATCAGACACCTCCTCTTTATGGGCAGGCCTCCCAAGCGGGTAGCCTTTTTGCAGGTCGCCTGCGCGACTTTCGTCGCCTAAATCCTTGATAGCACGTTTTTTGAGCATGTTGTAAATGCGGTCCGTATCTACTGGGCCAGGGTTCACTCCAATGACTCTAATATTGTCATCTAGGCTGAAGGCCCCAAGTGCGCGCGTGAAACCCATGAGGCTGGCATTTCCTGACGCACCCGCGATATATTTAGGATCCAGCACTTCGCCGCCATTGCCGATGTTGTTGATGATGACACCACCACCAGATTTTTTCATTTTTGTATAAAACTCACGGCACATACCAATATAGCCATAGACTTTTAGATCCCAGCCATTCCGCCAATTTTCTTGATCTACATCCCATAAATCCCCACTTGGGATCGCCCCAGCATTATTGACTAGTATATCAACGTTTTTGATAGAAGCGCTAAGCTTCTCAACTGCGCCATCAGCAGTCAAATCCAGTGGGTGTAGGGTCACGCTAACATTGCTGTTTTTGGCAATGCGTTTTTTTAAAGCTTCCAATCTATCCAGACTGCGGGCTGTCAAATGCAAGTGCACGCCTTCAGTGGCGAAAGTCTCTGCCAGATGTTCTCCAATACCCATTGAAGCACCAGTGATGAGTGCGGTCTTACCGCGCAGATGAAGATCCATTTGTGTCCCCTATTGTAGGTCTAGTACTGTGCGGCCTTCTGTCCGACCTTCAATCAGGCTGGAGAGCGCTTCATTAATTTTTTCAAAGGGCATAGTTTTGATTATGCCCTTCACATTGCCCGCAGAAGCAAGCGCCAAAAGTTCATTCATCTCTTGACGGTTGGAAGCCGAGCTACCGACAACCTTAAGCCCACGTTCTACCACCTCATATGTATAAAAAGATAGTTGATCAGCAGGAACTGCTGTCAAAACAATCGTAGCCCGAGGGTTGCAAGCCGCTAACATTAAAGGCCAGGTTGCACCGACTGGCGCAAAATTAACGCAGCCTTGTACACCCCCCAATTCTTGGATTGCATTGCCAGCGTTCTTGTCTGCTACCACAACTTCATCAGCGCCCAGCGCCTTAGCCGTGGCTAGCTTCTCCTCACTAGTATCCACTGCTATCACACGAACCCCTGCAAGCTTAGCTATTTGAATTGCATACTGTCCCAAACCACCAAGACCAAAGATAGCTAGTGTTTCTCCAGTTTGGACACCCGTCTTCTTGTGAGATGCATAGGCCGCAGCTCCAGCACACATCAGCGGTGCAGCTTCAACTGGGCTAATTCCTTCGGGGATACGATTGGCCCACTCTTTCCGCATACATACGTATTCTGCAAAGCAGCCACTGACAGAAAAACCGGTAGCATCAAAGCTGGGGCAATAATTCTCACCGCCAGTCAGGCAGTCACGGCAGTGACCGCAAGCTCCAAATACATACCCAATTCCTACGCGGTCCCCAACTTTAAGTGCCCCACCTTCAGAGCCAAGCTCCACAACACGGCCAACACCTTCATGCCCCATAATCAGCGGTAATGGGTTGGGAGATGCATGTTCGCCCTTCAAGATGTGTACATCAGTGAAGCAAACGCCGCTTGCTTCAATCTTAACAAGAACTTCATCTGCTCTGGGAATAGGCCTCGGGACATCTTTAATTTCTAATGGCTTACCGTACTCTGTTAGCAAAGCTGCTTTCATGGTTTGTGGAGTATTCACGATATTTCTCCCTCTCTTTGGTATACCAAAATAGAAAATTTCCTCATAAGTCAAGAAAATTTAGTGGAATATCCACTAATATAGTTCAATTATTACTCTGAATTAGACTAAAATTACTCGATTTTACTTGCATTTAGTGAAATATTTCCATTTGGTATACCAAAATACTCCTGGAGCCTAAAATGACATCGTTGATCCATGAATTCCTAAAGCCTGGTACAAATAAAGGTCTATTCTATGGGGGTAGGTTTCAACAACCTCACCAAAGAGCCGTGATAGAGGTGTTTAATCCCGCCAATGCGAAACTGTTCACCACAGTACCCGATGCAACAGCAGATGACGTGCAGGCTGCCGTCACTGCTGCGCGTTCAGCCTTTGCTGGCTGGTCAGAGTTGGACCCATTGGACCGATCCAGACATCTCCATGCATTTGCAAATGTTCTGCGCACCCATATGTCGCAGTTGGCTATCCTAGAGTCTACTATCACTGGTCGCTCTATTCGAGAAATGAATGCCCAGATGGCGCGAATTCCTGAATGGCTAGAATATTTTGCAAGTATAGCTATCGGGCTAGAGGGGGAGTCAAATGTAGTTAAGGGAGGCTATGTGACGATGACCCACTACGAACCCCTTGGCCCTGTCGCACTGCTGACACCATGGAACCACCCAATTTTAATCTTAGTAAAAAAATTGGCGGCTGCGCTGGCTGCAGGCAATACATGTGTGATCAAACCTTCTGAATTGGCGCCAGTTTCGTCTCTTGTACTTGCTGCACTGGCGACTGAAGCGGGTTTGCCTGATGGTGTCGTTAATGTGGTCACGGGCGGCCCTGCGACTGGGGCGGCGCTATGCGCTGCTGATGATATCCATTATATTGATCTTACAGGCGGTACAGCCACGGGACGTAAAGTGGCCAGTCTCGCTGGAGAAAGACTGATACGTACGACTATGGAATTAGGTGGCAAAACACCCATCATTGTTTGTGAGGACGCAGATATTGAAGGCGCTATTGCGGGTACCTTGTTTGCCGCATTTGTTGCTTCTGGACAAACCTGCGTCTCTGGGGCGAGGTTTCTTGTCCACGATGAAATTTATGATCGTTTCGTCGAGGGTATAGCCACACGGGCTGAACAGATTATAGTTGGCGATCCGATGGATGAAGCCACTCAAATGGGCCCAGTAATTTCCCAAAAATCTAAAGATCGATGCCTGAAAATGATAGAACAGGCTAAAGCTGACGGCGCCAAAATGGTTGCTGGAACTAGCCCATTGGATCTGTCCGCTGAGTTTGTTAACGGGTTTTACGTTCGCCCAACTGTGTTCAAGGATGTTGAAACCCATCATGAATTATTTTTAGAAGAGGTTTTCGGTCCTGTCATTTCGATTACTCGATTTAAAGGTGACGATGAGGCTATGGAAATGGCTAATATAGGAACTTTTGGCCTCGGTGTTTCTATCTGGTCGCGTGATATCGCTCGAGCACACCGCCTATCACTTAAAGTGCGTGGTGGTGTTGTGTGGTTAAATGATCATCACCGCAATGACCCGCGCTCGGTCTGGGGTGGCGTTCGAGATAGTGGTTTTGGCAAGGAGAATGGATGGGACGCGCTACGTGCATACTTGACCAAGAAGTCGGTTATTGTTCGTACAGCTGCTGGCTATGATGATTGGTTCAAGGGCTCAGGTAGATATGGGTAAATAAATGAACACATTTTCGACCACTATCCGGAAATCGGATGCTATCGTGGCTGTTTTAGAAACGCAGATTGTGAATGGTATGCGTGGACCAGGGGTAAGGCTAGACGAGCGCGCCCTCGCTGAAGAATTTGGTGTCTCACGTACCCCAATACGAGAAGCATTTCGCCAACTTGCATCAATTGGTCTTGTCCAAGACCTTGGACGGCGTGGAATCCTTGTTTCCAAGCACTGTGCATCAGATCTATTAGACGCATTTCTAGTTGTGGCTGAATTAGAGGGAGTTGCTGCCCGTCTAGCCGCACAACGCATAACAAGTGAGGTACTGCAAGATGCGCATGAAGCTAACGAATCGTGTAGAAAAGCAGTTTCAATTTTAGATGTTACTGGATTTAATACGGCCAATATGATCTTTCACAATGCGGTGATTAAGGGTGCTAAAAATCGTTTACTACACGACCAATTGGCGACTGCGCGTCCAGTAATATTTCCTTTTCGCCATCATATCTCAACTTTGCCTGGCTATATGGAAAAGTCGTTGAAAGAGCACTCTGACGTTTTGTCAGCACTCTCGAAGGGGGACGCCAACAGGGCCCAGAGCCTCATGTTTATGCATGTGAACTTACAGGGAGAACAAGTTGTCAGTTTACTGCGTCTGCTCGAAAAATCTGGATAAAACTATATGCAAAGAGAACGCTTCCTGCATTTGTCTGGTAGCCATTTAACTCGACCTTAATATATTCTGAATAATCAAACTTATAATGATCTTCTCGGGAGCTGATATGAAATTTCCTAAATTCAATCTTCAAAAATTTGAAAAATCTGAAGGAACTAAACGCAAAGAGCTCAGCAATCAATTAGACAAAATATGCAGGGAAACTGGTTTTCTTGTTTTAGAAGGCCATGGAGTTCCAAGTGCGGTTATTGATGCACAATGGCGAGTGGTCTCTGAATTTTTTTTATTACCAAATGAAAAAAAACAAAAGGTTTCTATTCCATACACGGGATATCCCTATGGCTGGATAGGCCCTAATAAAGAAGCACTGGCAGCCTCTAAAGGAAAGAAAACTCCACCTGACCTGAAGGAAAGCTTCAACGGTGGTCCGTTGAATATTCCGATTGGAATTGAGGACACGCGTGCATATGATTTCTGCTATCAGCCCACTATCTGGCCAGAATTGGATGGCTTTAAAGATGCTTGGCAAACATACTATATGGAAATGGAGAGGCTAGCCAAACGCATAATGTCTGCATTTGCGGAAGCACTAGGCTTGGAAACTGCGTTTTTTGACCCATTTATTGGTAACCCAATTTCTGCGTTAAGAGCACTAAATTACCCTGCAACGTCAGAAGTAACAGAAGAAGGCCAACAGCGAGCGGGCGCACACACGGATTATGGCTCACTAACAATATTGCTGCCCCAACCTGAAACAGCAGGGCTTCAAATTAATCAAAAGGGGGCTTGGGTAGATGTGCCTACACTAGAGGGCTGCCTTATCGTTAATTTAGGTGATTTGATGGAGCGTTGGACTTCTGGGCGCTGGGTGTCAACTCTGCATCGTGTCGTTGCGAAGCCAAATCAAACACAGCGAAAGAGCTTAGCATTTTTTCATCAACCCGATTGGCAAGCCAAAATTACTCCTATCTTCCCAGGTGGTGAAAGCTCTGTTTTTTCAGGACCGTATTTGATGGATAAATTTAAAAGTACCAACGTTTAGGATGAAGAAATCCTTCGGGCGAAAAGGCAAAAATTAATACTCAGTATTAATGGAATCCTGGTCCGGCCTTTGCTTCGTGGTACTGGGTATTATGTAACTATAACTAAGGGAACTAGTGGCTTGCCTTTTTCAAATGCCTCATGACATTTAGAAACCTCTAACATAGTGGATTTAGCTGTTCAAACGTCATAAGTTAGAGCCTTATCTATCTATGAATATAAAGCTTGGCCGATAATTTAACCACATTACTGCTCTGAGATGGCGACCTTATATCGGGAGCTTGAATTAAGTAAGCGTAACACGCCAAAGGCCAGATGTGGTTATCTTATGTGGGCAGGCTGGAAGAGACAACTGGTCCCAGGCTATCTGCTCTTCCGGCTTTCATTTGCCCAAGACAGGCTCTAAAGAAAATAACATATGATCTGAATTGGTGGAAATAAATTTTGACTGAACCATCTCATCACTCAAATTCTAGTACTAAAGACACAGCAACCTTTTCATTGGCTGTGGTCAATAAGGCTATAACTGCGGAAATTGCTAAATGCCTAGCTCCCTTGCTGGAGCCTGGTGATGTGGTGCTGTTGGATGGTGGATTAGCTGCTGGAAAAACTTATTTTATCCGCCATCTAGTTGAGAGCTTGAAGACTGAGGATGATATTTCCAGCCCTACTTATATTATTGCCAATATTTATCAGACCCAAAAATGTGACGTCTTGCACGTGGATGCATATCGCCTAGAGGGTGCGCAGGACTTTCATAACTTAGGCTTGGAAACGGAGATTGAAGAGTCCATTTGCTTGATCGAGTGGGGCGCACGAGTTGTAACGGCTTTTGAGGATTTTATGCATATTTCAATATCGCTTGTGCCTGGTCACGAAGCTGAGCGACGCTTTGAAGTTTCTGCGCAGGGTCCAAGGTCAAATTCCCTGATGCAACAATTTAGAAAAGACTGTGATATTTTATGGGTATGATATCTCTTCTAATGCAGAATTCTGCTGGGCAAATGTCTATTGGCTTGGCCGAAGGCGACTGTGTTCTCTTTGACAGTACTGTGGATGTGGATCTGAATGGTTCGCGAAATGTTGAAGCATATGTTCAGGCGGCTTTTGCTCATAGCGGAAGAAGGATCGCGGATGTTGACTGCGTATTCGTAGACATTGGGCCGGGTGGATTAGGTGCTACACGCACAACGGTTGCCTTTGCCAATGCTGTGGGCTTTGCCAAGTCTATCCCTGTGATCGGTATGCATGCCTTTGAACTCATTGGCCACCACGCGGCTCAATCGTTGCAAAAGCCCGTTGTTTGCATTCGGCCAGCGGCCAGGCCCAACTATTATATGGCGCTTTATGATCAAGGTATCTTGTCGGAGTTTAGCTTTGTCGACACTGCTGTCGCCAAAGCCTTTGTGCGCCGCCATCAAGCTACAGCGGATTTTGCTGGGAAGTTTTCTTTCACTGAAGTTGATGGTTTTCCTGAGGCTGCTTGGCCTGTACCAACTATCAATTCGGCCTCTATTGCCTCTTTTCTGGGGGTGGCTTTGGATAAATACGCAAAGGGTGTACGCTCGACCCGCGTCTACCCAATTTCTGAGAATCTATTGGTGAAGATCCTGTGAGCAATTTTATAAAAAGAAAAAATATTGGGAGACTTTCTGACGTTGTTGCCTGCCTGCACTCTGGTGGCATTGTTCTTTTGCCAACAGATACTGTGTTTGGGTTAGCCGTCCTACCTACTGAAACTCTTGGGGTTGATCGCCTCTATGCTTTGAAAGCGCGGCCCCGGGCCAAGGCGCTCCCAATTATGGTGGCCAACGCAAATCAAGTATCAGAACTGGGTGTGATCATCAGTCCGGCGATAGAGAAGGTGCTCAGAAGCCCCTTTGTGCCCGGTGCGCTGACTATTGTTGCTCCGATTGATCGCAGCAACTGCCCTGATTGGCTAAAAGGTCGTGACGAGGTGGCGTTTCGCATTCCAAATTCTCAGTTCTTGCTTGCAGTTTTGACAGAGGTGGGCCCACTTTTGGTTACAAGTGCGAATTTGGCTGGGGCGACAACCCCAAAGACCGTTCAGGCTGTTTTGGAGCAGTTGACGGAAGTCCCTGATCTTGTGGTCGATGGCGAGACTGGTAATGACGTCGCCTCAACGCTAGTTAATTGTAGCCATACCCCAGCAATGATCGAACGTATCGGTGCGGTTGCAGTTGAAGATTTATCGAAATGGCTGGTGGTGAAACATGGCTGAGCTGATTCTAGGTATTGAAACCTCTTGCGACGACACTTCGGTAGCTCTGGTGGATCAGAACGGTAATGTTGTGGCGATTGAAACAGTGTCACAATACGAAATCCACTCTAAATTTGGTGGTGTTTATCCCGAATTAGCCAGCCGAGCACATTTAGAAGGCATATTACCTGTGATCGAAAGGGTCCTGACCAGCGCTGATATTACCCCTTTAAACCTGCGGGCCATAGGTGTGACGCGTGGCCCGGGGCTAATGGGCTCTTTGTTGGTGGGCTTGTCTACTGCTCAAGCTCTTGGCATGGTTTGGGAGGTCCCGACATACGGTGTGAACCATTTGCGGGGTCACATCCGCAGCGTGGATCTTGATGGAAAAAGCCTTGATTATCCTGCGCTTGTTTTGCTGGTTTCGGGTGGACATACCCTCTTAGCATATTTGCAAAACCAGTATTCTTATGAGCTTTTGGGCACAACCCGAGACGACTCACTAGGCGAGTGTTATGATAAGGTTGCCCGCACTCTTGGGCTGGGTATGCCGGGTGGGCCAGCGG
>Ga0308024_1000969_pt1 | contig 10697 bp, 10 predicted proteins | sample Neamet420_FD_201295 | JGI IMG/M metagenome (GOLD analysis project Ga0308024, IMG submission 201295) | Marine microbial communities from water near the shore, Antarctic Ocean - #420 | ecosystem: Environmental > Aquatic > Marine > Unclassified | place: Southern Ocean | collected 2014-10-03
TACCTGAACTACTACCTTTTCTGTATTCGTTGCCATTATATATATTATTAATTAAAATGCTTTTTGAACATTTATTGTTGGATTATTTTTTTTAATTTGTTCTGCTATCATATCTGCTACATCTTTACCTATAGATGGTGCTAACTTAGCCACTATCTTGTCTTTAAACTTATTCGCTGTATATCCTGCGAAATCTGTTCTTCTTAATCGATTACCCTCAGTCCAAAAAGAATAAGGCTTTCCATAGCCATTTTCTTTTAACTTTCTTAATATTGGAACAGCACTACCTGTCATTCCCTTTGTTTTCATCCAACTTTGTATTGCACTGAGATTCGGTACTGCAGCGAATAAAGGATTGTTTACTGCTTTCCAATAACCAACAGATGATATTATGCTTAAAGTACTATTCTTAATGTGATACCTAAGACCTCTACTTAATTTACCAGTAGCATTATGCTTTTGTGCTTTAAGCTCATCTTGCAATCCCTTCCTTAACATAAAACCAACCTCAATAAGAGTTTTATTTGTTCTCTTAAGTTTCATCTGTAGGTATTATTTGGTCTGCTGCTACTCTTAATACTTTGTGTGCGTTACCCCACATATCAGTAGCATAAACAGGTATTAAATATTCTTGTTTCTCTTTTATTGAAAACTTACTGATAGTTCCGCTATCCATAGAGCCACCAGAAACTGTTGTAGTGTAAGATATAAGAAAAATATCATTCGCAGATACTGCTGTAAATGTAGTTTTAAATTTAGATGAGCTTGTGTTTATTGTAGGTTCTGAATACGATACTGAAGAAACTAATATAAAATCATCTGCATCTGGAGTGTATACTTGAACTGTGAACACTCCTTCTGTTGTATTCTGATACTTATCTATCGTTACCTCATACTCCTTCCCTTTAATTAATGATAGCTTTTGATAAGCACCACAATATGATGGATTCCCTCCTGTCTCTATTCCGCTAAAAACATATCCTGCATCTGAACTGTATGGTGAGTTAGCTGTAGAGTATGGCAGTCCATTAGTCTTATATAAATACCAAGTATTCATCACTGATGGTGGATTATTTATAATAGCATCTGTATGCGGATTAGCCGCAGAAGTTCCGTACGTAGTTCCATCAAAAGCTATAGTCCCCCCATCACCCCAATTAATGTACTCACCAGTATAGTTTATTATACTAGATAAAGTATCTAATCCACTTTGCTGTGCTATTCCTCTTGCAGTTATTTGTTGTTTGCTAATTTTCATATTATTTTATTAAAGTCCTAGACCATGATTATCATCAGACACTCCTTCTCCATTCCAATCCCCTCCAGCACCAAACATAGGTTCTGATGCTGCAAAAACACCTATCTGAAACCACTCTATTAATTCTACTTTAGTTGATTGATTTTTATTAGGCTTGTAGTCTATAATCCTGTTTATCCTCCAGTACACACCATCTATGTAAACTAATTTCGTGAAATCTAAATTCACAATGTCAGTAATATCTAAAGATACAGATACCGTCCTTAATCTTGGACTCCTTTTTAATCCTTCAATCATATTTCTATAATACGTTTCATACAATCCTTTCCCTATTTGCTTTTCAGAATAATCACCAGTAGCGTCATCAAAATCTCTCACCCACACATCGCCATAAGCTAAGTTTGGACTAGTAGTACTATCTCTATTTACCATTGTTGCTTGTGGATATATATTTGAAAGAACCCCAACTGCTGAAGCATCTGCTTTTATCCATCCTGCTGAAAGATTCCAAGTTTGAACTGCTACTACCTTAGACCCATGTCCATTTGTAGGGGAATATTTATTCCAATATAGTAATCGTGGTGAAAAACTATTACCCTGTGTTGGTCTTGCGAATCCACTAGCATACGCATTCTCCGTCCATAAACAAGCAGAATAAGCAGTATCAGTATGAGAGTATTTGACAGTATCTTGGTCTTTAGCGTTATAAGTTCCTGCAAAGAATGGATTTTCAAATGTGCTATCCCCTTTCTTGAATGTATCTGGAAGCGTATCTCTGTATGGGTACTCGTCCTGTATATTGTCAAAAAACCTCTCTCCTCTATCTTTTACTTTTAGGTCAGCATCATCACTCTTATATTTAAAAACTAAAGTTCTTTTTAAATCATTTTCAATCCACTTATCACTAGTCTCATTACTTCTGTCTAATTTATAAGTCCAGTCTACTGCATCTCCGTAGGGCTTGTAAAAGGAATCAAAAGGCTCAATATTTACTGTCTTTGTTCCTTCATCAGTAGTCATCTGAAGATTAAAAGCATGAGCAATACCTTTAATAAAATCTATCTGCTTGTAGTCTGAACTAATAACATCTTCTAAATTATAAGTCTGTCCATAAGAAACTGGTTCAGGGTCTATATCAATAGTGTATTTTGCATTAGCTTTATTAGATTGAGTTGATGATGTTGCTGATGAAGACGCAAATAAGTGGAAGTCTATGCTTGATAAATTACCAGTGCCTCCGTTGTTTCTTATCGCAGTCTCACCTATTAACCTTAATTTATCTCCTTTATTAAGAAATCTTTTATGGTTAATAGTATCTAAAGATAACGCCCCTTGTAGAACCGTGCCACCGTGAACAGAGAATGAAGCAGATTTAACTTCATCGATATCATTCCAACCATTATGACCAACAGTCTGTAATTGTAGTTTTATAGACGCATAGCTCACGTAAGTTATAACACTCCCTGTAGAACAGTTATCCCAATAAAACCCCATATTCTGTAGTACAGTGCTGTAATAACCATACTCTGTGGCAGTAAACACACCTGTAGTTGCATCCCAACCTGTATTATCTCTATCCGTATTTAAAATAAAACCAGCACCTGCATTGTTTAGGTTTATATAAAATTCTGTAAAAACCCAAGACTGTCCATCTGCCTGTGCTGTACTTGATGTAATTAGTCCTTCTCCACTAAAATGGTTTCCATATCCGTATTTGATAAGCCTATCATCTGTATTGCTGTATATGAAGTTTGGCAATAGCCATACTAACTTCTTAAACATATCAGTATCCATAAAAGATGAGTTTATCTTATAGCCAATCGCATTAAATATCTTGTCTAATGTAGTTTTAACGAATACTGATGGTCTCCAATCTGAAACTGGTGGTGGTGTTTCATAGCTACCTCCACCTGAATAGAATCCAGAGTATCCAGAATATCCCGAACCCCCTCCCATAGCATCACCAGCAGTATCTAGTAATTGTATTGTTTTATCAGTCCCTAATTCATTATAATCCCCATAAGACGTTATAGGGTAAACTATAGGCGAGTCAGATGAGTTGCAATCCTCGTCTTGCCAAGTAGCTACAATGCTATTTTTATTGTATGTTAATCCCTCTCCATCACTTCCCCAGTCTATAGCATCCATATAAGTATCTTGAATCTTGTTAGACCAACTCAAATTACTACCAAAGAATACGCAATTATAATAAGAAGGAGTTTCTCCGTATCCACCCACTCCATCAACCTGAATTAATCCTGATAAGGAATAAAGATTATTGAATAATATCCTGCATTTCTTTTTGCCTGTTACTTCATTGTCAGTGCTTATATTAGGTATGTATAAGTGTTTTAATATTTTATTATTATTCTTAGTTGCAGGAATCTTGAATGTCTTACTATAATCTCCAGTTGTTGATGTTAAATCCTTAAAATCTGAAATTTGAAATGTTATAGCTAATGGAAAATCAGAATGGTCGGTAATATCTAACTCTCCAGCTACACTTTTATCCCAATCAATAACAGTGTTAGATGAGTTAGTGTATATGTAATCTAGTATTTCAATTTTTACTGACATATTCTAATTTCTTTGAGTTTGAACTTTATGAGATAAAGTATATTCAATATTAAATTTAACTAAACCATTTTCTTGATTAACAGTTTCAATATCACTATTTGTAATTATTACAGGTATGTATTCTTTTGTTGATGGTCTTAAATAAGGGTTTGATGAATTACCCCTAGCTGTAGCACTTGTGTCCATCTCTATCCATACGTTTGGTGATAGCATAATTCCCTTCAACCAAGAAGAAGTAGATTTATTTAATGGCTCTGTGTATACGCTATTATTTTTTTCTGCATTTACATTAGTAACCTCTCTCCCTCCTTTATATATATCTCCACCCCTCATAGTGTCTGAAATATAAGAGTTGTTTCCGTTAGATGAGTCGGCAACATTTGCCTCTGAACCACTGGAAGACCCAGAATTAGCTTGATACCAAGTCCTATCACCACTCTTTCTTTCAATCACATTCCTATCTATAGATATCCCCTCAACTACATCTCTTTTTGCAGTATAACTATCAATACCCCCTAATGAGTTTAACCAATGAAATCTAACAAAGCCATAAGGAGTACTATCACTATCTCTATCTATTGTGTATTTGTAATCATTTGATATTAGCTCCTCACTATAAGGACTCCACATACCTATTTTAACTAGAGTAGCGGTATAATACATAGTACTACTTGTTATAGTATCACTTGCATAACTATTCCAATAAGGATAATCACTTGATGGTGCTGGAGTCCTAGAACTACCCTTAGACCAAACATTACCACTGTTTATTATGTAATCTGGAGAGATGTTCTGGATAAACATTTGATTTTGAAGGTTACGTGGAATAGTATATCCTGAATACGTTACATTAGTCAGTAAATTATCCTCAAAATCTCTTAAATAAAAAGTATTCTCTATTCCATTATTATCATAGGTAACTATTTTAATCGCAGTAGCACCCACAATATCATCTACTCCAGTTCTTATGTCATCGCTGTAATTTCTTCTAATGTAAAACTGTAACCATTCAGCTTGTTCGTCTATTCTTACTGGTTTTTTGAAATCTTCATTTACATCTACATTACTCCAATTAGGACATCTAGTTAGGAATTGATATTTACTTTCATTACTTTCATTTATGTCATATGAGTTATTGTAATAAACATCATCATCCTCGAATTGATTTACTGAGTTAATTACAGTTAATATTGGAGCTATTTCAGGACTGTTAGTTGCGTTTATTATATTACCTTCATTGTCAATGATTTCAAAAGTTGCAGAAACTCTTACCCTTCTGAAAGTTCCATTATCTGACACATTAAACCTACTTATAGGATTACCGACAATACTTGTCTCTCCAATAACATTATCTTGCATCATCAAGCCCCCATTCATACCTCCATAATAATTACTCTGCCAAGTGCCTTTATTTATAGGACATAGGCTGTAAGATAGTTCACTAGAAACTAATTGACTAATATCTATAGTGAATCTGTGTAGACGAGCAGCAACTCCAGAGTTATATCTTCTATTTACTAGGTCTCGTGATTTCTTAATAACACCAATCGTATTCCAGTCATCTCCATTAACAGAGGTTTCAACTTTAAACACTACATTAACAACATCACCTTGAGTTGTAATTCCATTGACTACTACTGCATTGTGCTTACTTGGTTCAACAGACCCCCTCATCCCACTTTCAGACCATTGTATCTGATATCTCAACTGGTCATTAGCACTCTTTAGGTAATTAGACCTGTAATCCCAACTCATTGTCGATAAAGAACTGGTATTGCTTGAGTTTAAGGGTATTATTCCCCAGTTTGTATTCCCGTTTATAGTTGCCATATTTTAATATATTTTGTATTTTAAATTTAAGTAACCCCTAACATCAGCTATCTCAGTAGTTGATAATGCTCTATTGTAAATTATAACCTCCTGTAATTGACCATTTAAAAAGTTAGATGTGTTTAAAGAGCCAACATCAAAAGTTGCTGTGTTGAATTCAAAACTATTATTGAATCCTGAGTCATTATCTGTTGTGGTTATAGAGTTAGATGAGTCATAATACTCTAAATTGATTGTTTTATTATTCTTCTTCAAAACACCAATATGATTACTCGCTTGATTATCAATAGCAGTATTTGTAGTTAATTCAGATGTACCATCATTTACTGTTGTAGAGAAATATCCATTAGCATCAGTTCCTATTGATATGGAAGCAGCTCCATCATTCCATCCAAAAACATTATTACTTACTGCATCTATTCTACTAACTTCAAATATAGTAAAGTCTGTTGTTACAGGTAAGTTATTAGATGAAGTCATAAGGTCATTAATACCATCAAAATTTAAGTATGCTTTATCTTCCTGACCGCCATAACCATATCTCAAAGGCTGATTAGCTACAGTAGCTTGTACAATATCATTGCTATTACCTGAGCCATCACCCCAATCACTAACCCTCTTAGTTGGTATATCAAATGTTAATCCACTATCTGCTCTTAACCATACTTCCAAGTTTTCAATATCCGTTGGATAGCTAGATACAGGACGAAAGCACTTAGTAAACGCACTCATTGTGAATACTAACTTGATTTGAACTAGTTTATCGTTCTTTGTATCTTTAATTCTTTCAATACTAATACTCTCATCATTAAGGTAAGCCTCTACGGTTACATCTTGGTAGTTCTTGAGAACCATATCAAGCCACTCGTTAGATAAATCTTGTAAATTGTCCCATCTCTTTTGCAGTGTTACTACTGATTGTGCCGCCTGAGAGTATAAGTTATAGAAGTTTATTTCAAAAGAATATTCCTCTCTTCCATTATAGATTTCTGGAATTATGGATTCTGGTGGTGTTACTAGCATTAATGGATACTGAGTGTCGTGGTCTTGATTAACCTCTCCGTCATATCCAAACTTTACATCTCCATAAGTCCATTTGCTGTCAAATACAGTTATTATATCTGTTAATCTTGTTATTGCCATATTATTGTGCTATATTATTTTTATTATGTATCTTTTCCTGTACAGCAATTTCGTAGTCGTTCTTAGCGGTATTGTAGCTCAAGTAAGTTAATACCTTATATAAATTTGTTTCTTTCACGCTGTCAATGTCATTATAACCATCTATTCTAAATATTCCCTTCTCCGCAACCATATAAAGGCTGTTAAGCCATCCGTATGGCTTTATAAATCTTTTGTAGAGTCCAACTGTAGAAACTTTACCTTTTCCACCTCCACTTCCTTTTCTGTTTTCCCCAAAAACATTTGGAAAGTCCGAGTTAATTTTACGCTTTGCATTGTCAAAAAAAAACTGAACTCCCAGACGAAATCCATACCTAATTCTTTAAACCTTTCAGTCTTTTCAGGTATAGCGTCATCATCATACTCCTCATCTGCTCTCCTACACAATATAGCCATTTGCTCAGGTAATACATCAAACCTTCCATGCTTCATTATTTCTATAGTGCTATCCAAATGGGTAGACTCTATATAATCTCCAAATGTGTTTCTTCTTAGAAATTCCTTTGGGAACAGGTACTCATCACCATCTAATTCAAACTTTTCTATACCTTTAGGTTTATATTCCTCTAAAAGGCTAGAGAACGTTGCTACAGCTTCATTAACACTATCTACATCAAGTCTACTCATCTCGTTTTGAGAAAGACCAGTTAGGTACATGAATATATCTCTATTCATCTTCAATAACTCAACTTCTGAATGTTCAGGTTCAATAATGTTACCTTCTTTGTCTCTTTTGGTATATTGACTTATAATACTGTACAATCCACACCAATACCTCAATGTAATATCCTTCCATTCTGTTGGAATCTCGTATGAGTTGTTTTCAATCTTAATCTCTACCATATCTTAGTTTTTAATCGTTTCGTTCTCCAACATATCCTCCAATAATCTCTTTTTGTCAGTAGCGTCTATAAGTACATCTGCTAGTTCGCCTGTAGAGTTCTCACATAAGTTACCAATCCTTTCTAAATGAATAGCCATATCCTCGCTGTTGTCATCTGTCTTTAGAGCTGTTAAAAATCCAATAGTAGTGTAAAACAACATATTTGGTATTAAAAATATAAATTCTGCCATAACTCCATCATCTCCTTCAACTTTTAGTGTTGTATCGTGGAAATTATTAGAATATAAATAAACAGAGTCTAATATATTCAAGAAGTCCTGATATTTGCCTGCAATCTCATCTTCTGTAGCATAATACATTATTTTCTTAACGTCCTCCATTAAAACCTCAACAACCTCTTGATGTCCTATGTTTAAGTAAAGTATATCTGTTTTTTTCATAATTCTCTGATAATTTTTTTGTAATTAATCAAAACTACGCAAAAATAGTAATTTAACTATGAAATAGTTTCACAGTTTTCCAACAAACTCAAAATTATTATGAGAAGTATAAAACCTTGCCTCCGCCACTCCAAATCTCCTTGTTTACTGCCATTACTAAGCAATCTACCATATCATCATGCTTTGCTGCTGGAAATTTAGCTAGTTGGTCTAAGAAATCATCATTCCAGTCTCCATTTAGCAATGAAACTCTACCACTCTCCAAAGATGCACTCACATCACTAACTCTTGCTACCTTATCTTTAGTTGGTGGCTTATCTTCTTTTACGTTAAGTCCTGTTTCTCTTACTAGAGTTTGTACAATAGACTTACCTGATGCTTTAGGCTCTACATATATTCTGCTTCTATTTGTATATCCGTTCTTCTGAACCCACTGTTGTATGAATTTTACCAAGTCTGGGAACTCTTTGTATACATTAACACAATCAATAATCTGCCATTTGTTATCTGTATAGGTATATGCTAGTAATGCAGATGGGTCATTCTTTTGGTCAGCAGTATATGCAGGGTCAATAACGAAATTCACTACTCCTTCAGTCCTGTACCTATCAATCTTAAACCAATCCTTATGAATCATTCCACTATCTAGTGGTGTTGGTGTTTGCTGTAACTGTCCTGCATAACCATAACTACCTAACGCACTTCTGTAATCATCTAATGTTCTTTGGCTAAATCTATCTTCCCAGAATAATCCTGTGTCTTTGTCGTAAAACTTCTCTAAAGAAGGTGGTTTAATGTTTCCATCTCCTGTTTTAGCAGGAATACAGATATGTCTATACTTTAATCTAGTTTCCTTCTCTAATAAGAATCCAGTAAGGTCTTCCTCGTGAACTCTCTGCATAATTATAATCCTTACTCCAATATCAGGCTGATTAAGCCTAGAATAGAATGTAGTCCTATACCATTCGTTAGCGTTCTCTCTTTCTGTTGCTGAACTAGCCATTTGTGGTGATAAAGGGTCATCCACTATCAAAAAGTCTCCACCTTGCCCTGTAACAGTACCACCTACTGATGTTGCTCTCCTCATTCCAACAAAGTTGTTCTCGTATCTCTCTTTTAGGTTTTGGTCTTTCTTAATATGGAATACATCTCCCCATCTTCTTTTAAACCAATCACTGAATATAATATCTCTACTCTTAGTTGCAAGTTCAATAGATAGATTTGCAGAGTATGATGAAGTAATGAATCTTAACTTAGGAGACCTTATCCAAGCCCATACAGGAAACATAACAGTTACTATCAATGATTTCGTACTCCTAAAGGGTACATTAATGATAATATCTTTAGTTTTAGGCTTCTGAGCTATTACTCGTTCACATTCCTCCTGCAATAGGTCGCATATATACTTATGATGCCAGTTAGTTGATAATGGTACTGCTGGTTCAACTACAACCCACGCTGCTTGAAAGAACTCATAGAAACTCATCTCACATAGTTTCTTTTCTAGTGCAAACTTCAGTAATGCTTTTTTAGTCATCTAATTCTGTATAGTCAATATCTTCTGCATCTTCAAGCCCTCTAATCTGTCTTTTAATGTCCTCAAGTGTTGCTCCTTCGTTTAAGTTAATCTCAATCTTAGTTTCTGAGTCCCTTTTGATTTCTGTTGATGATAATTTAGGCATTGCATAGTTCATTAGTTTAGCTATTGCATCTATGTAAGCTCTTGGGTCTTCATCAAACAATATATCTAAAGCCATCTTAATCTTTACAGGTTGTCCTTCTAATGCATAAGCTAAAGACTTTCTAGTCATCTTAGCCAATTGCTTTGTTTCATTATTCTTAGGTAGTAGAGACTTTGCAGTTTTATTAAAGTTCTCGTCTATGTTGTTAGGTCGCTTCTTCATAGCTTCATTCCCTACAACTTTCTTTTCTTGTTCTTCCATCATTATTCGTTTAGATTGCCAATATACAACAATGTGCTGAAGTAGTTTCATAATAAAGATATAAAATTGAACTTTGTAAAATTATTTGTGTATGTTTGCCGTCTAATAACTAAAACAATAGATATGAAAGAAGAAGAATTAACCTTTTTGTAAACATAATATAAGAAGTCTGTTGTTAGTTGTATTTAATTACTATATTTGCATTAGATTATAACTTTAGTTTGAGTGGCTGTCTTTATATCTTTTAAATTATTTTCATATTTAGCTAACTTATATACTCTAATATATAGGTTAAGATAAGCCAAGACTTCACTCTTGGTTTTTTCTTTTATAAGTTATAAAGTTGAACTTCTCTAATTTTATTGTAACTATTTAGCCCTATAAACAACTTATCTTTTAACATTCTATCCACTTAGCCGTTATTGTATAGAAACTGTGAAAGTATTTAATATTCAAACACTATCTTCGTGCCTCTTATAAGAACCTATATAATACTTCCTAGAAGTCAATCTATAAACTCCAAAGAAGTCTGTATAAGCAAAACACAGCTTAACAGAATAGTATGTTCTCATAATCACCACGTCTTAATGTAAACATCATTGCTCATATCGCAAAGTATCTAA
>Ga0308024_1000973_pt1 | contig 10674 bp, 17 predicted proteins | sample Neamet420_FD_201295 | JGI IMG/M metagenome (GOLD analysis project Ga0308024, IMG submission 201295) | Marine microbial communities from water near the shore, Antarctic Ocean - #420 | ecosystem: Environmental > Aquatic > Marine > Unclassified | place: Southern Ocean | collected 2014-10-03
CAAAAATCCTTGGATGATTATCTAATGAAAAAGCAACAGCCAGTTGAATTTTAAATCTTTCAATAGGGGTTAGCAATTGTTACACGAAGTTAAAATATATAACAAAAGTGGCCGCTTAAAATCAGTTATCACTAGCGAACAGGTTACGGAAAAACATCAGATGAATTACCAGGAGGGTTCCATATTTAGCAAGATGGATAACGCCAAGACCAAAATTTGTAAACATTGTAAAAAGAAATTTGAAACCAGAGACAGGCGCAAAAAGTTTTGTTCTTTATTGGCCTGCGGCAAGGCATACCACATGGAAATTTATCGCAAGCGTAGAATAAAACCTAAACTTCCAGACAGAATTTGCGCTTGGACAGGTTGTACTAGCGTGTTTACACCTAGAAATAAAAAACAAGTTGTCTGCACTGAATACGGAAAATTATGCGCTAAAAAATACTCGTATATGAGAACCAGCATAAAATATCATGCGGAAAAGGTAGCAAAGTTAGCAAGATTAGCAGAGCTAAAGGCAGGAGAAACTTATGGTGTCTGAAAATTATACAGGCAACGATTTTCCATTGTTTAGTAAGGGCAGGGATAAACAAGTTCGGGACATGGTTGAGTTTGTTGAAAAATTTACTGATTGGGAAAAGTTTAAAGAGCTACATGAAAATAAGCCTGAGATTTACGAAGAGTTTTGCAAAGTTTCAAAGGCTATCATTGGCAGAGGCCACAAACAATATTCCGCCTATGGGGTGATGCACATAGTCAGGTTCAGCGCTTGGAAAGAAGGCGTGACGATGAAACCGGGAATGGATTATAAAGTTTCAAATAACATGACTCCATTTTATGCTCGTTTGTTTCTGCGTGATTTTCCAGAGCATGAAAAGTTCTTTTCAACGAAGCCAATTAGGTTGGAAGGTTTCAAGGAAGAGTGGATTGATTCACTGAATAATTAGTTATTGTTAAAATAAAAGTTTCCGGTAGCCACAAGGTCAACTTCGATAAACCTAATCACGCGCAAGCGGTGGTCGATACCGGGAATGAGTTATAGGCAGTCGCTTTAAGTGCAAACCACTCTCAGCAAGTGGCAAGCGATACGGGGTGGTGAGGTTGAACAGGGTGCTTCACTTACTCCAGCCTTAAAAATAGGCAGGGAAATTAATAGTGCTACAACACGATAATTTCCTGATGGGGATTGGAAAGAATACTTGGGCTTTCCTTTTCCCCGCCTTCAAATAAAGAGAGAAAAATGATTCACCAGTTTAAATTAGAAGCAGATATGGAAGACATTAGGGAAAAGGTGATGGGACTAACTTCTCTTTGGAATTTCCGTCTGCCAGATCGGCCAATGTATACGCTGGGGGCGTCAGCTTACCTGGATATAGAGAGAGAAAACAAAACCGATTACTTTGATTCCGTCAATATTTGCAACGGGGCGCTGGCATATTGTTTCGGTTCTTTATACCGGGAGATTTCAGATGTTTTGGAAGATCACTTAAAAACGTATATCACTTTTGATTCAAGTATTGCTCTGCCAGGATTCCATATTTTCTTAGCTCACGAAGCCTTTGTCACTAGCGGGGGGCTGTGGCATATGGACATGGGTCATTTGCAACTAGGGCTACCAGACGTTGATCCTATATCCTTCACGGCCACAGTGCGTCTGCCGAAAGATGGAGGCGGGTTGCAATACAAAGAAGACGGCGAAGAATGTTATCAGCCTTATGAGCTAGGTGGAATGGTACTGCATGAGGGGTGTATTTTGCACAGAATAGCGCCGTTTAAATCGTATCACGAAGATGATGAGCGAATAACCCTACAAGGTCACGGCGTTAAGATTGACGGGCAGTATGTTTTATTTTGGTAATAATTATAAATTGGTTATTTGGAGCGGTAGGCTTTATATTATAAAAGCGATATAAGGCTTGCCAGAGAGAGAGAGGCTTATATGTTCTTACGAGGAATTATTTATTGGACAAAGTTTCGAGACAGAAACGGCAAGCAGAAAGCTGTCTCACTGGAAACATCAAACAAGGGGCTGGGCAAACAGCGTGAAGCTAAAATGAGGCTTGAAGCTGTGGACGGCAAATTCTTTGACTGTTTTAAGGGAGACAAGATGAACATCATGGAATTACTTGAAATGTATGGCAAAAGAGCTACAGGTAATAAGTTGGCCGCATCGTCTATCAATCAAGAAACGTCTCTCCGAAAAACTGTTAATAAAGCTTTCGGAAAGATGCTATTACCTAATATAAAGTCGTTGGATGTCGAAAACTACATCCATATGCGGCGAGTTTTAGGAATAATGGATAGCTCGATAGGGAACGAACTTAATATGCTGAAAGCGGCATACAAACTTGCGGCAGGTCAATGGGAGTTACTAAGAAGCAATCCCTATGACCGATGTTGCAAGCCACCCAAGGGCAAAACACTGAGAGATAGATATCTGTTACCGGATGAATCTCTTCGTCTATTGGGTTTTTTGTCAAAGCCAGAAAATGAGTGGCTTCGTGATGTTGTGATATTTGCACGGGAAACAGGGTTTAGGATTTCTAATATAATGGATTTGAGGTTCAAACAACTCGATTTTGAACGGAAAGTCGTAACGATTTCTGGCCATTATACGAAAACCAACAAGCCGCTTTCTGTGCCGATGTCACGAAATGTTTACCAGATTTTGCGGTTTTTGGCAGACGTCAAAAGGCATCCTGAGTTCGTTTTCGTAAAGTGGAATAAGCGTTTAGAGAAATATACGCCTAGAAAGCCACGGATGACGAGCTATGATTTCAAGGTTGCATGCAACAAGATCGGACTAGAAGATTTTAAGTTCCATGATCTACGCCATGATTTTTGTTCCAGGCTGGTACAGGCAGGGCAATCATTGCAAGTTGTTCAGCAGTTGGCCGGCCATACTGACATCGCCATGACACAAAGATATGCTCATTTAGCACCCGCGCAAAAACAGGATGCTATCGAGATATTTAATCTTGATGTTGGTAACAATTTGGTAACAATGGGGTAATTTGAAAAACTAAAGGGTTGTTTTTAAAGGAGTTTTGAGTTAGCGCTTAATCAAACTGATATTAAACTAATATTGCGCTAAAATTTACAAAACTTTACCATAAAACATTGAATTGGCAAGCCTTATATCGCTTATCTTCCAGTTCTTTCCCTCCTAGCAACAAAAAAAATCTTTAACCTTTTCAACTGTTTTCAACCTGAATCCACTGTATTAAATCCAAGCTGGTAACAATTTGGGAACAATCAGTTATTCAATATGAGCGTTATCACTACGCTTTTGAGCGGTGGAACTTGAAACAAAAGGCTTGTTAATGACACTTAAAGATTGGATTAAAGACAACATTGTGGGATTCGGATATTGCGCTTTTAAGGATCGAGCCATCGAAGGATTAATGGTCATCGGAACTTGCGTAGGTTGCAAGCATTGGGAGTCCGACATGGATTTTTGCTCATTACGCGATGAGCTGGATTGGGATAAAGATGATGGTTGTATTAGATGGGAGAAGAAGTGAGCGGGGGGAAACGAGAGATTCCTGTAAATCAGAGTCAACAGATACGGAGAAAGAATGAAATATTTGCAGATTGTTGAATGGAACAAGTGGCAGACATTCCGAACAGATAGAGCAACGCCACCCTGGATAAAAGTTCATAGGAATTTATTGACTAATCCAGAGTGGGCTTCTTTGTCAGATTCGGAGAAAGGACAGCTAGTTTCAATATGGTTAATCGCCGCAGACAAAGATGGCCGGGTTTCAGCAGATGCACGACTTTTACAGAAAGTAGCTCTCTTAGACAAGGCTCCTAACATCAATAGATTTAAGGAGTTACAGTTCTTGGCGCCAATTGGTTGTCAAGATGACGTCAAAGCGCCGCAAGATGACGCACCAGAGAAAGAGAAAGAGAAAGAGAAAGAGAAAGACTTTGTTCATTTTGATTCTGATTTAGCCTTCGAGGAAATTTGGGCAGACTATCCAAAGGCAACTGGGAAACAAGCGGCTAAGACTTTTTTTGTTAAGAGTGTCACTTCGGAGGAGAACTTTGAAGAAATCTGCCTCGCCCTTAATAACTATAAATCTTATGTTGAGAAAGAGAGGTTTGGTGGATTTAAAGATTTACAGTGGCAGGGTGGTAGCCGCTGGTTTAATCCGAAGGAGTGGAAAAACTGGCTGGAAACCGTAGACAAGCCGAAAGATAATCGTGATTGGATGACCGAAGCTCAAAGGAGTTTAGTTTTATGAGCTTTGTATGGGCTGATTTTGGGATCGAAGTAAACTCAAGCCAAACCGGAGAATCTAAAGCCGCTTGTCCTAAGTGTTCTCATCAACGAAAAAAGAGTAAAGACAAGTGCCTTTCAGTGAACATGACTTCAGAATTATGGAAGTGCAATCATTGTCAGTGGTCAGGTGGGTTATTACACGGAGAAAAGGGTCAAAAAAAGGAAGTAATCGCAAAAATTATCCCAAAACCCGTCAAGATTGGAAATATACTGTCAATAATACATCAAGAGTACTTGATGAATAGCCGTAATATCTCCCTAGAGGTCATCAGCCGCCATAAAATCTTTTCTGAAGGGCAAAGCATCTGCTTTCCTTTTTACAGGGCTGGAGTGGCCGTTAATTACAAAAAGCGACCTGAAAAAAGAGATGATTTCGGGAAAATGAGGTTCGGAATTTCTGGTGGTGAGATTACGTGGTACGGGATTGACGATTTAAATGGGAAAAAGGGCGATCCAATTATTATTTGTGAGGGTGAAATAGACAAACTTTCGCTTGATACTATCTCAATTTATGACTCAGTTTCTGTTCCAAATGGGTCGAAATCTAAGCTGGATATTCTGGATCAGATTGCTCATAGGTTGGAGGACGTAATAATTTGCGTTGATTCTGATGCCGCTGGTGACGAGCTGGCAGACGAGCTATGCAGGAGAATTGGAAAAACTAAATGTTCCAGGGTTCATTACCCGGCAGATTGCAAAGACATTAACGAAACCATGTGCAAACACGGTGTTGAGATCGCTTCCCAGTGTGTCGTGGCCGCCAAGCCTTATCCAGTTGAGGGCGTTTATGATATTGAGGATGTGGAAGATGAAATCTGGTCAGACTACGAGCATGGGCATAATTGTGGATTACCTACAAATATATCTAAAGCGCTTGATTACCATTATCGAGTTCTTACTGGACATTGGACTTTAATTACCGGAGTGCCATCTTCCGGTAAATCCCAATTTCTAAACACTATCGTATACCAGATGCAAAAAGTTCACGGGTGGAAAATAGGAATCTGCTCCCCAGAAACACAACCCTGCCAGCTTCACTATGAAGAATTAATCCAACTCCATATTGGGAAGCCTTTCAATAAACCTTCAAAACCTGGCGATCCCCAGCAGATGCCGCCCGAAGATGTGGCTGACGGGATTGATTGGTTTAAAGACAACTTTAAAATGGTGTTACCCCGGCGAGGAGGTGAACAGAAACTTTCTATTGATGCAATCTTAGAAGAGTTTGCTGTTCTGGCGAAGCGCGGCTTTAAAGGTTTTGTTCTCGACCCTTACAATGAAGTCAGTATTGAAGGACGGGTTGGACAGAACGATTACGAATATATTTCGGTTTTCTTAACCAAAATACGCCGCTTCTGCATTGAGCATGACGTACATATCTGGGTAGTTGCACATCCAAGGAAAATGGAAAAGAGAGGTGACGGCCAATATGAAATCTGCCGGCCTTATGACATTGCCGGCGCTCATTATTGGTGGGATAAAGGCGAGTGCATACTTTCTGTTTGGCGTGAAATGCCGACCTCGAAAACAAACGAAGTAAATATACATATTCAAAAAGCTAAGCCAAAAACAGTTGGAGCGCAGGGGATGATTAGCCTTTGCTACGACATTCCCAGCGGCAGATATTTTGATCTTGATGAGGTGAGGCAGAGGAAAACGCAGATAAAACTATTACAAGGAGTCTAAATGTCAAAAATTAAAGAGGAAATTTAAGTATGCCGATGATCCGATCTGTATTCAAGATGAATCAAGAAACGGGAATGATGGACGCGAGGTTTATCTTTCGAGATGACAATGATCTTTCAAAAGATTACAGCGATTTTAATACGATGGAAAAGCTGTGCAACAAAGTTACCGCCGCATACAACAACCAGAATCCAGAAAACGATTCGGATGCAATCGTTGACCAGCTAAAGGATTTCGATTTAGGGATATCTTTATCAAAGGAGGACGCATGACTGACTTAGTGGTGGAGATAGAGAAAACATTTAAAGGCGAATACCCAATACGCAATGCAGATTTCGCTATTGCCATGCTCAGATGTATTCAATTGGCAGAGCGCAAGAACAGAGACTACGCAGACGGTGACGATCCATACTCAAATTTTAACCAAGCTGTGGAAATGGGGGTTGCGCCTCATGTTGGCGTAGCTTTAAGGCTGGGGGATAAGTGGAAGAGGTTCACAAAATTCATAAAAAAAGGCGACTACGCTGTAATCGGTGAAACATTTCAAGATACTTGCGATGACCTCACGAATTACGCGCAAATTTGCAAACTGCTTTACATGAAAACTCAACCTAACCCTTACCCTCCTCTTTATTCGGATACGGATAACAACGATGTTGACCGTGAAAGTTTAAAGGTTCGGCAGACGCCGAAAATAGATGGGGTTAAACTAAAAAAGAGGATTTTCCACCATGAGCGACCTTGAAGAATTATTTTTACACCAGCTAAAGGCCGAGGGATTGCCCCGGCCTGAAGTTCGGGAGTTTAAATTTCATCCAACCAGAAAATGGCGTGTCGATTTTTTATATAACACTATAAATTTGGTAGTGGAAATTGAAGGCGGGCAATGGCTAGGATCAAAAGGCGGGCATACATCAGGAAAAGGATACGAAAAAAACTGCGAAAAGTATAACGAGCTGACAGCTTTAGGTTATCGCCTATTGCGATTCACTGGCGGTATGCTTAGAAACGGAATAGCAATGGAGCAAATGAGGAGGGCGCTGACATGAATGCTGGAGAAGAGATTGAAGCAGATGTCCAGGCGGAAGATGTTAGTAACGATTTACTAGCTTTTATATTGGAGCTTGACAGGGAGATAGGGATTGAGGTTGCTAAAAATTTTGGGGGAGTGGAGTATTTTATTCCTTCTTATGACTTTATATCCAGAAAGTCTAAGTACAGATATATCCTGAGAAAAACAGAAGCCCTCACTCCCACAAACAAAATCGCTAGAGATTTGAGTATGGGGGTAAGGGCTATCCAGAAGATTAAGGATAATTTTATAAAGGAACCGCTTCGTAAAGACCTTTCTGAATCCACGCTCTAATTACATAACTTGAGGTGCGGTCAACACTGGCCGCATACGCATTGATTTCCTGCAATTGGTCATAATTTAATCTGATATTTTTTAAGACGTCCAATTTCTTGGCCGCAACTTTATCGCTCTTTTTGATTGTTCGTTTAATTGTTTTCATCTCTCTCTCCCTCCTTCTCTTTTATTAAATTAATTAAGCAAATATATAATGTCTAATAATATTGGAACTAATACTGCCGTCCAGACCATCCATTTAAAATTCAATTGTATTGAGCCGCCTTGGCTCTAGCTTCACTCTTTCCATCATCTTTGGCCATGCCGGTGGTTATTTTTCGCAATGTTTTAAGGCCGCCAATAATCGCAACCGCTTTATGTACATCTGCCGGGACTGTTTCCGGTCTTTCCGTAATTAGGTATTCGACTAGACAGGGGTAACAAATTTTCTGCCCATTCATAAGCTCTTCCCCTGAATCGGTTTCTATCGCCTTGACTTGATCTGCCTGATCGCCGCATTTATCGCAAGTTTTCATAATATTATACTCCTAGACAAAGTGTTAAAACTGCTAAGACGTAAAAAAGAGCGCCTATTAATAATGCTTCAAAAAAATCTGCAAACATCTTATAATCTCCTGTCTGCCGGGGCGCGCTCTCTAAGTAACGCCCCGGCGGGTGGTTTAATATCCCTGCCGCTGGCTAAGGCTGGCGGTGGGGATTATAGATATGCCGCACCATAAGCACTCATGCGCTTTAGGCCGTTGAAATTATCAAAAATATTCCCTCTGGCGTGTTTCGCTGGGGCTTTCCAGCTTGCCGACTTCAAAACATCGCCATTCTTCTTGTCAATAAAGCAATAAACGCTAGAATCAACAAACTGCTCGTCAATTTCCTGCCCTCTTGCCTCGGTCACTATTATTTTAAAATAGCGTTTGCCGGTTGATACTCTTAACCGGGTGGGAATAAAATGAGTGAATTGCTTGTGGTTCTCGTCAATCAATCCCTGACAACCGTTTACAAATTTGTCTAATCTTTCCTCATAAGTTTCCATCTGCTCTCTCCTTAATAGATGACTTCGTAACCTGCTTTTTCAATAAATGCGGTGGCCTCTGCCTCAAGTCCTTCCGCGATCTCTTCGTTCCACTGGTCTTCGGTATCAACCCAGCCTAGTGACTCGGCGAACTCTAAAAGCTCCCCGAATGATTCGTGCTTGTAAGTCTTTTTTGCTTCCACCTCTCGCACTCGGTAATCTGCGGGGTTTTTCACGCTCTCTGCTTGGTCGCTCCAATAAAGCTCTTGGGAAAAATCAATAAATTTGTCAATCCCTGTCTCGGCTTGTTCCTTTGTGGCAAAGACTACCGGCCTGCCGTTGGAGTCTGCCCAGCCGGCAACCCAGCCGCCGCACTCTGTAAACTCTTGAACCTCAAATTTTTTCATTTGCTCACTCTCCTTTTAAAGTTAATTACAAAACCACTCGAAAGCCGGCGATCATCTGCCGGCCTTCTGGAAGTCTTATAATTAGCGGTCAGATAAAAAGTAAATCGTGAAGACTCCGTTACCATCGTCACCACCATCAACACTGATTGCTGTTTTCTCGCCGTTCCAATCAAAAAACCCGTAAGAACCACCCGGCGTCCCATCGTCTTCTTTTCTATCAACCCAGCTTGTCCCGGCCTTATGTAACAGCGCCTCGACTCCCTCTAGCCCATCGCCGAGCGTATGAAATAGCCGCTCATTTATCGCTACAGGAACCAAAAACCCCATAGGTCTGGCGATCTCTGAAACCTCAATAAGAACCCCATCTGCCAGCGCATCCGCGCGGGTATAGGCTGAAATGACCTCGAAATCTTTAAAAATTTGGGCAGAATTGTTTTTGTCCATGACTAAACCTTCCGGGCGCTATGCGCCCTGTAGAATATTGATTTTTTCGGTTATAAATTTTTGAGCGCTGGCCAGATCATAGACTGACTCGAATCCGTCTATGATGAAATCAGGGGCAGACGCCGTTTTAAGTTCTTTCGGGGTTTCTTTAATCGGCGTTCCGTATCCGCTGGAAACTTCTTTTTCGTTAGTGCAAAAACCCTTGAAAACGAAGTAACGGAAAAAGCCGCCCAGCGCCAGAATGGTTGCCAGCCGGTGAGTATCCATTGCCTCTTGATGGGCTTTCACGTTGTAGGAATAGACAGCGTTCCCGCCATCATTAAAGTGGCCTTTAATATTTGTGTATCCTGTTATTCGTACCGCGTAACCAGCCGCCGCGACAATTTCCGCGGCCTTACAAGCCGCCGCGCCGCGCCAAAATAAAATGTCGCTACCAACATCGGCGTGATCTCCGACTGATGCTAAAATTGTGACTTTAGAAATCCCAGCGGAACCAGAGCGCCGCCGGGATGACCAACATTTGGAAAGATTGCCAGAATAAACGGCGGCCATGTTCAGCGTCTGCCCTGACGCGCCTCTGACCGTTCGCCGTTTGATTGACTGCGCTGGGGGGAGTGCAATCTCCCCGGCCAGCTTTTCAATCTTTTTGCGGCCATCCTGCCAGCCCTGACTGACTATTTCTTTCACGCCCTCGATGCCGTTTTTTACGCCATACCAGTGCTTGTTCTCTGTGGTGTTCTCGTTGTCTTTGCCTTCTATACGCATGAAACAATATTTATTTTTTTCGGTAGGTTTAGCCTCTGCCAGCGCTAACATATCCTCGAAATGAAGATGTTCTGTTTTCATCACGCCGCCGCCTTTCGGCCTGCTTTGTTCATTTCATCCCGGCTCCAATCCATAAAATAGGAATCTTCCCAGTCTTTACGAACTGCGCCAGCATCGGCATCCTTTGAGAAATCCACCATGTTGCGGGTGGTCATCAATTTATTTAGATTGTTGACAACAATTTTTTCTCTGATCTCAATCGCCCATGCAAAAACTGCCGGGTGGACAATCTGCCGTTCTACTTCAATGTCATAATCACAAAATATTCTGCCGGCTTTCCAGCGATCAAATGCGGCATCATCTTGAATTTCGCGCTGTAAACCTACGCCGCCGCCGTTGCCCAAGCTATTACAGGTGGCCATCGCTCTAAAATCCTTGTGCGCGACAATTTCAGGCTGGTGAATCCTTGCGGGGAGGGTCATACGGCCATCGCTTAAAAGCATTTGACAGGTAAAAAGCATATCTGCCGGCAAGGCGTCCAGCTCATCCCAAAGGAACAAGCCGCCGTTTTCAACCAATTTCATTAGCGGTGAATCAATCCATTCAAAGCGGCCATTCTCGCCGGTAGGAAGTAAGCGCCCAAATAAATCCTCTGGTGTAGTGCCGCCATTGCAAGAAATCCAGCCATAATTCAAGCCCATTGATT
>Ga0308024_1000992_pt1 | contig 10590 bp, 5 predicted proteins | sample Neamet420_FD_201295 | JGI IMG/M metagenome (GOLD analysis project Ga0308024, IMG submission 201295) | Marine microbial communities from water near the shore, Antarctic Ocean - #420 | ecosystem: Environmental > Aquatic > Marine > Unclassified | place: Southern Ocean | collected 2014-10-03
AGAGTTGAAAAGAATGACACTATTTTTAGTTCTACAAGTTCTCATCTATCCAAATTGAAATCACAAATATATAAGAATGATCAGCCGTTTAAACCAGAGCAAACATTCACACGAGACAAAAACAGTGGCACTATTACTTATCACGATATAGTTTCAAAAAATAAATAATAACAAAAAACATGGCGGTACAAGCAGATATAAGATTAGGTACAGTAACACCCGAACAGTTTCGAGTAGGAACAGACCAGGTAAGTGTTATCTATTTTGGTAATATAAAAGTCTGGGAACAATAGATGCCTCAGTTATTTAAATACCCAACTTCCACGTTATTTCTTGGTGACTATATAATAGGTACTGATTCAAGTAACAGCCAAGAAAACGTAACGCGTAACTTTAAAGTAAGTGAGGTAGTGTCTGCTATGTTGCATGCTCTTAGTATAGGTACCGTTACATCCATATCTACCGCATCATCATCTTACATAACTGCAACAACTGTACCAAATCCTATAATAGCTACAGGTAGTATAACCTTAGGATTAAATGCAACAGGGCTAGCTGCAGATTTACCAACAAAAAAATTACAATATTTAAGAGGCGATAACACTTGGGCATTACCAGGTCCTACGCCCACTGATGTAGATGTATCAAGTTTTGGTATACCTCTTACAACAGACATGACATCTATAAATTTCACCGGTAATGTATCAGCAAGCGGTGGAGCAACTGGATTTATTACGGTAAATTTTCCAGGAGCAACAGCTTTAATTGATTCCATCATTGCAGGAGCGGGAATCACATTTACAAATAATGCTGGAGCTGCTACTATTACCAATGCTGGTGTAGTTCAAGTAAGGGCTGGTGGTAATATTACGTTAAGTGGTGGAACAGGTGACGTAACTATAAGTACCGTAGCCAATGCAGGCACAGTAACCATTGTGAACCCCGGTACTGGTATTGCTACAATAACAAATAATTCATCAAATCCTGAATTAGACGTAGAATACATAGGTACTAATAATTATATTGGTGGTAATTTAGATGCAACAGTGATAAACCAAGATGATTTCATCAATTATCATCAAACACCGTCAAGCAGTGTAAAAAGAACACAATTACGTGATATTCCAGCTAGTATTTTAACAGCATTAACTACATATATAGATGCTGATGACTTAAATAAAATAAAAAACATAGAACCCGCCGGTTTTGATGAAACTGCTAAGGCCAAATACATGGTAACTTGCACACTTAATGATTATAATGCAATTGCCACTAAAGATGTCAACACATTGTACTTTATTGTAGGTGCTGGTATTTCATATACACAAAATTTAACCACAGATGTAAGCGGTATAACAGGTTCTAGTAATTATAGTATAACTACATTAGCAAATGGTGTCTCCGGTACCTCAGTTAGCGGTCCAGCTGGTACTGCTTTTAGCTTTCAAGTTTCAATATCTGGTACAAATGGGGCTACTATATCAAATAGTAATATGCCTTTAACAATTTCTGGTAGTATTGCAATAAATGGGGGTACTTCCAATGCAGTATTGACAGCCACCGTAACAAACGCAGCTAGTAATAGTGTAAGGGCTAAATTAAATAATATTATCTACACTGCCGGCGCTGACAACTTAGGTACAGCCGGTGCATTAGGTACAATATGGGAATATGAGCCAGCTCCCTCTGGTAGTGGATTTAATGTTATAGGTGATTTTAGTCCTACTTCTGGATATATAACATCCATGCCCTATGATTATTCATTTACACCAAGAGTAAGACTCATAAAGCCAGATACATATAAATGGTCTCCAGGGACAGCAGAATTTACTAATGATCCTACCGGAAGATATTTAAAATTCGGTTATTTTAAAAATAATGTAGCATCAAACTGGGAAAATGGATGGGCATCAGGTCAAGTAAGTAGTAATGGTGTAAATATAACGCAAGATGTAAGCCATGAAATACAAGGTGCTTATCAATTAATATCAGATTATACTGCTACACTCGGTGTTAATGATAGTAGTGTTACAACTATTGATTCAGTTACTGGTGGCGCGGTAGCGCGTCCTATTTATACTTGGACTATACAGTCATTATTACCTAATACTAGTTTTACTACTCAAATAACAGGATTAAATAATTTAACAGGTAGTTCTCAAAATAGTTATCAGTGGTCTGAACCTGGTGTACCAAGTCTTCCTAGTGATTATGCTTGGACTACAGGTCCAACATTTACATTTTCTCCAGCTGGCCCACAACAAATATCAGGGGCTAATGGAGTTGTAACTTTAACTATAGCGGGGCAAATAACATATACAGCACCACTTACTGGTTTGGCCGTAACGCTTAAGTATCAAACAACCGCTGGTGTTAACAAGCCAACTGGATCAATAATAACACCTGACCCTAATTATCCAGGTAATTATGTTAATATATTTCCTTCTGATGGAACCGTATTAAATACTCAGCAAAATACCGCTTATCGTATACCAGCTGCACCCACAACTATTGGTGCGGTTGCTGCCACAGGATATGCTTTTAGTGTATTGTTTAATGCAAGTCCTACATTTACATCAGGAACAACTCCTAGTTCTGGAACTTCTTTAGAGGTAAATTCTGCACTAACAGGTACAATAATTTTATTACAAGCAACATCAAAAGTAATTCAAACTGTATATAGTGGTCTTCCCGCTGCAACATATAATACAGTTTTTAGTGGCGGTGGAGGAAGTCCAGCTACTAGTGATACTATTCAAACTACCGGTAGTGTAACCACGTCGGGTAATAATTTTGCAGTAGGTGATGGTAGTTGTGTATTTACGGTATCCAAAAGCTCTAATTCTTCTGTTTTAGTAGGAGATTTAAATATAACATGGCCTGATGGTTCAACAACTGGACCTATAGCCGCAGGAACAACTTTAAGCGCACAATCAAAAACAATTAGTATTGCAAATTTTGCAACTTATCCATCTTTAAATCCGGTGGTTACTATTGATGAAGCAACCCCTACTACATATAGAACTACTTTAGCTATAGTTACAAATATTGCTGGAACTGAGTTTACTCAAGGATCTATATGGACAGGTAGTTTTAATGATTCGTTTGCAGGTGCTACGGCTAGTTTTAATATAACCGCTCCAGCTAATACATGCTATCCAACACAGGGATGTAACTTCCATTGGATTGCAAATAATAATAATCCAACTTTAGCTTTATCTGCTGGTGGAGCAGGTATAACAAATCCAGTGAGTTATACTCAACCTGCTTCAGATCAAACTTTAACCGTTTATGTTTCTGGTACTATTAATCCAGATCCAGTTATGTCTTTAAATATTGTAAATAATATTGTTGGTGCTCCGGCTAGTCAAGGCTCAACACCACAACCTTTACCGGACACAGCTGGATTATATACAATATCACCAGGCCCAGTTGCAACAGTAAATACAAACCCAAATCCTGCTCTTTCATCATGGCAAGCTCCAAAAGGTGATCCTTGGACAATAACTCCATCCCAAAGTATTATAGCAACAACTGCAACTAATTTTGCATTTACAACAGCATCTCCTTTTGCATTTACACAATCAGGTACTTATGCTCTTTGGGGAAGTCCAATGCCAAGCTTTGGAACTTTACATATTGCTGAATATACTTTAACAGGTCAAGTTGTACGACAATATGCAGATATTAAACTTGAACAAAATAGTTTAGTTTCTACATCTAGATTTCAAGCTACTTTTGCAGCAACAGGTGGAGCAACAAGATCACTAGTTCCTAATAATTCTTCTTGCCCATCACTATCTTGTACTCTAAATGCAAGTAGTTACGATGCTGGTTTAATGACTGGTAATGCAGGTCAAGTAACAATAACAGTATTAAAAATTACAAATAGTGGTATTACACAAAGTAGTGGAAGTGTATTGTATGCTGATGGAACATCAAAAAACTTTAATAATAATGTTAACACTGCAACCGATCCAGCTTTCAGCCATACAATAGCAAATTTAGGTGCAATAGCCGATGGATCTGCTGTTTATAGTGTATCTGTAGATGAATCTTAAAATAAAAAATAAATAAAAAAATGGCAATAATATATAGCTACCCATTAGATACTACACCTCAAACCGGTGATCTATTAATTGGAACTTCCATAGCTGATGGTAATGCAACTAAAAGTTATACAATAGCTAGTCTTGTAGGACTTGTTAATACTCAAGGTGGTACTGGTACAGTAAGAACTGTATCAACAGCAGATTCAACTTTTATAAGTATAGCAGGCGGACCCATTACAGATGTAGGTACACTTGTAGCTTCTCTTTCTGCGGCAGGTACACCTTCTAATACGACTTTTTTAAGAGGTGATAATACCTGGTCACCAGCCTCTACAACAGGTTCTCCTAATATACAGGTGTTTGATGAAGGTGCTAGTATAACTACTGCAGTAAATTCTTTTAATTTTATAGGTACCGGTGTTACAGCTACAGCTGTAGATAATGCTGTTACAATAAACGTGCCAACTGTAGCTAATGCTATAACAAGTATTATAGGTGGAACAGGTATTACTGTTGATCAACCTATAGGAGATGTAACTATAACAAATAGTGGAGTTTTATCTTTAATTGCCGGTGCTAACATTACATTAACTCAAGCGACAGGTGTATTTACTATAAACGCTTCAAATAATCCAGGTACTGTTCAAAGTGTTGTAGCAGGAAGTGGATTAAAATTAGAGTCTGCTGCTGGAACAATAACAACAAATCCTACAATAGGTATTGAATACTCAGGTTCTAATAACTATATTTTAATAGGCCAATCAATAGCTGTAGCTACAGAAAATGATTCTTTAGCTTTTAATCAGCTAACATCTAGTAATGTAAAAACAACAACATTTTCTACACTACCTATAGCTGCTTTACCATTAGTAAAAACATATATAGATGCTGGAGATCTTAACGTAGTTAAAAACAATACTGATACTTTCAATACAACTGCAACTGTAAATAATGTTGTAACATTAACAAGTGCTGAATATACTGCTTTAGCTGCTAAAAATGTAAATACTTTATATATACTAGATGCTGCAACTCCTCCAGCCGCTTTAGTTATTACACTTACACCTGTGACTAATAGTATATCTGGTCCTGCTGCTGGTTACGCAATAACAGGCGCTGTTGCTAATGATACAGTATCTGGAATAATAGGTGAACCTTATACGTTTACAACTATAGTTACACCAACCACTGGTTATTATTTTAGCACTTCTGTGGCTGGTAATATAGTATCTGGAACTATAGCAGCTACAGCTAATGTAGCTCAAACACTGACAGGAACTGTGGCTTTATTACCAACACCAGCGGTAACAGCTACGCTACAAGTAGTAACTAATATACAAGGCGGACCATCCTCAGCATATATAATAAGTGGAAATACAACAGGCGCAGTATCAACAGGTACAGCTCCTCATACTTATACATTCGCTACAACAATATCAAATCCACCATCTAATAATGCTTATACTTGGCTTGTTGCTCCTGTAGTAACAAATGCAACTGGTACAATAAGCGGATCTCAAACAGTAATAACAACAATAACAGGTACTTTACAACTAGTATAAAAAAATAAAAACATGGCAATAATATATAGTTATCCATCAGAGACTAACATACAATCATCAGATCTACTGGTAGGTACATCAACTGTTGTCACTAATGGAAAACAAGAAAACGTAACTAGAAATTACTCTATACAAAATATAACTGATTATATAAGAAACTTAGGAGGTTTAGGTGTTACTTCAATAGCGTTTAGCACACCACTTACTGGTGGGACAATAACAACTACTGGTACTGTTGGTATAACTCAATCAGGTAATGCTACTGATGGTTATTTATCATCCGCTGATTGGACTACTTTTAATAATAAACTAGGTGGTGTATCAGGCGTACAAGATGCTATAACTTATTGGAGTTCAACTACTTCACTTGGAAGTTCTTCATTATCTGAACCAAGTGGTGGATCCACAGTCACCTCATCAAAAACATTTGCTCCGACAACTGATGCTAGCACTGATATAGGTATTACTGGTACTCAAAGATGGAGAAATCTTTTTTTATCTGGTACAGCTAACGCTGTAAACTTTACAGGTACAAACTTAACTTTAACAGGTACACTAAGTGCTAATGGATCAGTTGGTACTGGAGGTTTTATATTACAATCTCAAGGTGGTGGTGCAGTTCAATGGGTTGATTTATCTACAGCTTATGATACGTATGATTTAAATGCTGGGCCTAAAGCAGGCACAAGCATCCCATTAAACCTTACATCAACCAGTGGTACAGATAATTCTATTGTTAGTTTAACACAGGGTACTAATATTACATTAGATAGAAATAGCGCTACACAAGTTACTATAAATTCTACAGATGAATTTCAAGGTACTGTAACAAGCGTAACAACAGACACACCTAATACAATATTAGTTGCCGGTACTGCTGTTGCTCCAACTTTAAGTACGGTAACCGCGGCTCCTGGAGCTGCAAACAATGGTTTATCTACTGGTGCTCAAATACAACAAGCTATTAATGATGCTCTTACTGGTCTTGTAGAATTTAAAGGTGGTTATAATGCTACAACAAATGCTCCAATATTAGATAATAGAGGTGCTCAAATACCAGCAGCAGTTGGTGATTACTATGTAGTTACAGTTGCCGGTACTTTTTATACAGAAACAGTAGAAATAGGTGATTCGCTTATATGTCAAACAGCAACAGCTGCGGGCGCAGGAACTTTAGCCAACTGGGTTACTGTTCAGTCAAACATTGGTGTTGCAACTGAAACAGTTCAAGGTATTGCTAATTTTCCAACAGCTGGAGGACTTACAATAACAACCGGTGCTGTTTCAGCAAAAGGTTTTGCTAGTGTAGCAATTGCTGGTAATGCTGGTTATGTGCCAGATTCAACAGCGGCCGCGGCAAATACTTTTTTAGCTAAAGATGGTACATGGACTATTGGTCCAGCATCTGGTGTTTCTAATATAACATTTAATACAGGTCTTACTGGTGGTACAATAAGTGCGGGTGGTTCAACTGTTACTGTAGATTATTCAACAGCCACAAACGTTATATTAGCTTCTGGAGCTGACACAACAGCTATAATTGATAGTGATACTTTTCTTTTTGGAACAGGTAATAATGTAGGCTACGGTGTTATGTCAGCACTTAAAACCTATATAGGTGCAGGTGCAGGTACAGTAACAGGATCGGGAACACAATATACAATACCAGTATGGAATAATGGTGCTGGTACAGCTATAGGTAATTCAATGATAGCTCAAAACGCGGGTGGAAGCATAGCAACAGTAACAGGTGCACTTACAACAACTGGTACACTCACTATGCCAAGTATAACAGATACTACTTCTAATACAGGTGGTGCCGGTCAAGTATTAACAGCCGGATCTGGTGGTGGTTCTGTAGAATGGGGTGATATAGCTGGTTATACTAGTTGGAATTTAGCTGGAGATAGCGGAACACCTATCGCTATAACAGATACTACAACTGCAAATATAAAAGGTAGTGCTGCTGGATCTAATGCTGGTATTGTGACTGCTGTTGGTGGAAGTCCTGCAACAGGTACTATAACAATTTCTCTAGTTGGTCAAGCAACCGCAACTGCTACAAATTTTTACAGAGGTGATGGTACTTTTGCAGTTGTACCTTCTGGTGCACCAACAATAACAAAACAATTATTTACAGCAACCGCAGGTCAAACAAATTTTACTTTAACAGTAAATCCTGACACTATTGCCTATGTCAACGTTTTTGTTTCTGGTGTTTATCAAGATACAAACTCAGTTAGTGTTCTTCAAAATGGAGCAGTTAAAGATGTAGTATTTGGATCACCTGGACTTTCTCTTGGCACAATAATAGAATGTGTATCAACAACATAAAATATGGCAACAACTAAACTATCTACAGACTCAATAGATCTCAGTACTAATGCTGGAGCTTTAACTATACCATCTGGTACAACTGCGTCTCCTGTAGATGTAGAATATCTAGTTGTAGCCGGTGGTGGTGGTGGTGGATGGGGTTATGGTGGTGGTGGTGGTGCAGGAGGATATTTAACAAATTTTGGGGCTACTAAAGTAGGTTTAACAATAGCCGCTGCTTATACAATTACAGTAGGAGCAAAAGGAGAAGGTGGTGTTGCAGAGTTTTACCCATCAACAACTAATCCCACAACTGGAGGAAACTCTGTCTTTTCAGGAGGATCTGGATTTACTGCAAGCGGTGGAGGTACAGGTGGTAACGACGGTAGCGCGGGAACTGGCGGAGGATCTGGAGGTGGTGCTTCTAGAAATAATCCCCCTGGCTCTGGATTACAAACCCCTCACGTTAGTCCAGGAGCAGCAAACGGAACCCCTTCTTCTCAAGGAAACATTGGAGGCGATGGTTACTATCCAGGTGCCAATTCTCTTGGTTGGTTTGGTGGTGGTGGTGGTGGAGCTGGTGCTGCTGGAGAAAATGGTATAGCTGCTGCACAGTGGAATGGTGGAGCAGGAGGTGTAGGATTACAAAATAATATAGATGGAAATAATTACTTTTATGCCGGTGGTGGTGGTGGAGCTGCTGTAAGAATTTCAAGCGGAACAATAATAGGAGGAGCCGGTGGAAGTAGTATTGGTGGAACAGGAGGAGATTTTTCAACAACTATTATTCAGAACGAAGGTACAGATGCATCTCCAGTAAATAGAGGCTCAGGTGGTGGTGGAGGTGGTATGTTTGATGGAAGTGATGGATCATCAACTACTGGTGATGGAGGCGATGGAAGTGCAGGAGTTGTAATCTTAAGATACCCAACAGCAAATCCAATAACCATAGGTGCAAGTTTAACGCATAGTTCTATTACTATAGATAGTGATACTATAACTACTTTTACAGCTGGCAGCGATACTATTAGTTTTGGAGGTGTTGGTGCAGGTAGACCGTCTTCGCCTACTGAAGGATTACTAAGAGATAATACAACAACAGGAGCTTTAGAATTTTATGATGGTTCTTTATGGCAACAAATAAGTGGTACATTAGTTTCTGATAATCCTCCATCTGATAATTTTAATACTGTTATTTGGACTTCAACAGGTGGGAATACAGACATTTCTATTACAGGAGTAGGATTCAAGCCAGATTTTGTATGGGCTAAATCAAGAACAGATGCTTATAATCATACGCTATATGATTCCGTTAGAGAAGCGGGAACTAATCATTGGCTAGCTTCAGATCTCAGTAATTCAGAAAGCAGCCTTGCTGCATCAGCCGCATTATATGGTTACTTGGGTTCTTTTGATAATAATGGTTTTACCGGTAAAGCAGGTACTTCTGATAATAGTTATTTTAATTACAATACAAATAAAAACTACGTAGGTTGGAACTGGAAAGCCGGAGGAGCCAAAGTACCAAATAATGAAGGGGATATAACTACTCAAGTAAGTGTAAATCAAGCTGCAGGATTTTCAATAGTTGAATATACTGGTACGGGTAATGGAGCCTCTAAGATCGGTCATGGTATAACCGCTGGAGCTCCTGATCTAATTATTTGCAAAAACGCAAGTCAAAGCGGATATAGTTGGGCTGTTTATTCAAGTGCTTTACCATCAGTGACAAATAATCTTTTTTTAGATTTTAGTGGTTTTATAAATCAATACCAAGATAGATTTAGTGCTGTTACGTCTACAACATTTACAGCTGGCTCTAACTATCCCGAAGTTAATGGCAATAATGACGATATGATTGCTTACTGTTGGAAATCAGTACCAGGTTATAGTAAAATAGGTTCTTATACTTGGACCGCTACTAATTATACTGCGGGTCCTATGGTAGCAAACTTAGGATTTACCCCAAGATTTGTTATGATAAAAGGAACTACTGTTACTTCAAATTGGTATATATTTGATAACATGAGAGGACAAACTGGTACTTATGTATATCAAGTTCCATTAGCTCCTGATCTTCCTGATGCTGAACAAACAACTGCTCAAAATGTTGGATATCAATCAATTCAATTTAATTCTAACGGATTTAGTGCAATGGTATGGAATGCGAGTGGATACACAACTGGATCTACCGGTTTAAATGAACAAAACCAAACATATTTGTATTTTGCAATAGCATAATAATAAAAATAAAAAATGGCAACAACTAAGGTAGTTAATGATCTTATCGATTTAAATCAGACTGGTAATACTACAGCTTTAAAAGGTTGCAAAGGTACAACCGCTCAACAACCGGGTAAAACTGGACAACCAGCAGCTGTTGAAGGTATGCTTAGAACTAACACAAGTTTAACCTCAAATGGTTCTGCTAGTGCTATGCAGTTTTATAAAAATACAGGCTTTTCAATGACTAGTGGTTGGGTTGTATTAACAAATGATAAACTTCCATCAGTAAGTTATTTAGTAATAGCTGGTGGTGGTGCTGGTAATCGTGGATATAGTGGTGCTGGAGGTGCTGGTGGTTACAGAACTAATTATGGTGGTACACCATTACCATTAATAGCAAATACTTCTTATACTGTTACAGTTGGAGACGGCGG
>Ga0308024_1001002_pt1 | contig 10542 bp, 20 predicted proteins | sample Neamet420_FD_201295 | JGI IMG/M metagenome (GOLD analysis project Ga0308024, IMG submission 201295) | Marine microbial communities from water near the shore, Antarctic Ocean - #420 | ecosystem: Environmental > Aquatic > Marine > Unclassified | place: Southern Ocean | collected 2014-10-03
TACTCAGATGAGAACCTACAGAAGATAGCTGATGCAGCTAAACACTATAAGGCTACTGAGATATATGTTGAGAAGACATTCGGTGATGGTATGTTTAATAAGCTACTAGCACCATTCGTTAATAGAACGTACCCATGTCATATAGAGGAGATGAATAGTAATAAACAAAAGGAACTCCGTATTATTGATACCTTAGAACCTGTACTACAGGGACACAAGATGATAATCTCTGAGGAACTAGTAAAGGCTGATCAGACTAACTACAATCACTACCCAGAGGATACTGCACACCAGTATCAACTACTCTATCAACTTAGTAGGATAACTAGAGATAGGAAGTCCTTAAAGCATGACGATAGGTTAGATGCCCTATCTATGGCTGTAGCTAGGTGGGCTGAACAGATGGATAGAGATACTGATAAGGCTGAAGCTGATCATAGAGATAGAATGCAGGATGAATCACTTAGGGAGTTCAAGAGGTTAGTACTGGGTGGACCTAAGAAGAACAAGGGGTGGACTAGTAGTTGGGATTAAAAACAAGGAGTTACACTAGAAAAGTACCCATAGCTCCTCAGTATAGGAATAAGGGTACTATAGTGTAGCTAATAGTTTATGCTCAATATCCTCTATGCTTAATATCCAACTTCAAATTGTATTCATTATAAAAATATGAGAGGGTATCTAAATAGCGCGCATTGTGGGGCTACCCCCCTTCGGCTCTCCCAGAGTGGTAGATTATAGAATCAAAAAGAGTTCAAAAAGTACTGAAAAGAGAAGTCTTAAAGGCTTTTAAAACTTAAAGCTAAACCAGAAGTTAAAACAAAAAAGAATAGACCTCAAGATACTATTAACTTCTGGTTTAGACTTCTGGTTTAGTAATAACTTAACATCTGGTTTAGTTGATAGCCTTCAACAGACCCCTGATGTTTTTTTATCTTTAGCTAAACCAGAAGTCTAAACCTCAAGATAATAATTAATTTAGCAAATAGCTTGCTTTATTGTTTAGTATCAATTATTCTTGGGTCTCATTCATTCTATATTAAAGGTAAACTACATTATGAAAACTACTCTTTATACTACTGTAAAGCTAAACGGCGAATCATTCTTAACCGTTCCTGATTATAATAAACTACTAGATAAAGCCTCTAGAAAACATAAGTTAGATAGTAAGGTTTTATTTTCTAGCATTGAACAAGCTAACCTTGCATTGAATAAATACGGTCTACAAATAGTAGAACCAAAAACAACAGTAGAGTCTAACTATACCGATTGGGAAGGTTTCGGGGAAATGTTAGGCAGGGCGATACAAGCCTCACAAGATGAGTCTGGTTATAGAATGTTAGGGGGCGACCATGACTAGCCTTCAATTAATCATTATAGAGGACTACCCGACCTTATTATTACTAGGGGGTTCAATTTTAATAACAGCTATTACTATTTATAAAATACTTACAGGGGGTCTCAATGTTTAAATTATTATCTAACCGCTACTATCTTTTTATGCATAATTATAATAACCGCTTAGCTACTGATAAACGCTATGCATTCGAGGTACGCTATCGTTTTAAAATGGTAGCTAATAGATATGCTTCTCATATTGGATAATAGGGGGGTATCAATAATGAATAGTGTTAAACCAGATAGACTTTCAACGCTTGAAACCTTATTTAATGGGTATAGCGTGCCGAGTCACTTCCCATTAATTACAAGGGTGCAATATTTAATCACTATGTATGATCTAGATTATGATCTAATTATGAAACTATATAAGGAATACAAAAATGGACTATGAGGAAGCTGTAATAATGGACTTAACCTATCAAATGGTAGTTAAAGTCATCGATTCCCACAATTTGCCATTAAGTGAATTTATAGAGGAAGTAGGCAAAAAAGAATATTATTCAGGGCAAGAGGTTCTTGATTGGTTAGGTTATTAAATAATCTTTTTATAAAAGGAAGCTAAACAAATGAAAACTACAATTAGAAAACTATTTACTCGCGGTAATCCGAAAACCTTAAAAGGTGACAAATTAGGGTATTTAACTTGGCTGTTACACCTATCGCCCGCCGATTCTAGCGGGTATGAGGTTTGCCCAATGAGTACTGTAGGTTGTCGAAAAGGTTGCCTACATTTTGCGGGTAGAGCGGGTATCTTTAAGAAAGGTGAAACTACCAACCTCATACAGCAAGCAAGAATAGGTAGAACAAAGTTTTTTTTCGAGAATAGAGAGGCTTTCATGAATCAACTACATCGGGAAATAACAAACGCTATCAAATACGCCAAAGTAAAGGGGTTGATACCTGTATTCCGTTTGAATGGTACTAGTGATATCGCTTGGGAAAAAATAAGGGTTAAAGGTTATCGGAATATATTTGAAGCCTTTCCCAACACTCAATTTTATGATTATAGTAAGGTTTTAGGTAGGAAAGTACCTAAGAATTATGATTTAACTTTTAGCAAAGCCGAGAATAATTACGGGAACGTAATTAAAGCTATAGAGCAAGGCTTAAACATAGCTGTAGTTTTTGCAAGCAAAGTACTTCCCGAAACTTATCTAGGGTTACGAGTAGTCAACGGCGACGAATCAGATTTAAGATTTTTAGATAGAACAAATAGTATTGTCGGCTTATATGCCAAAGGTAGAGCTAAACGCGATACAAGCGGCTTTGTAGTTCACGCCCTAGCCTAGGGTATCAAGTGTAATTTTAAAGCTCATAGAGGGCGTTCTGTGTGCTTTAGAGTTAACATTTTTAGTTAACTGTAATACTAAACTTTAAAAGGTAAACTTATTATGATGATATTAAATTATGAAAGTAAAAAGGTTTTGAGAGAATCAATTGGTAAATCTTTGAACTATACCGAAACTTCAGTATTTGGTAATGAGTATCTACCCGATGGTTCATTCTGCGGATGTAACCGCCCGCATTTGACGGGTTATAAGCGCGAGTTTTTCGCAAATGTGACCATGCAAGATGGCTTAATTTCGGTGGTTAAATAGGGGGGTATTTATGAGCCTGATCATGACAATAAATCTCAGAGAATTGGGGGAAAAACTTGCCGATAATCCAGAGTTTTTTCTTGAGAATGAGCGATTCAAGACGGAGGATTCCAAAAGTCCCAACAATTTGGGGGGTTTGGGGTGCTTGGATGAGTTAATTTACTGTATCAACTATAATTGGAGGAAATAAATATGAATTACCAACATATAGATAAGAAAATAAATTTCAGGGATGAGCGAGAGCAAGCCCCAAAAGAATTTTACGAGCACCCAGAATGGATACAGGGCAACCTCTACGAGAATATAGACCCTGAATCCGCATTCACTGGGGATATTTACCTCGCTAATTCTACGGGCACACTTGTGAGCCTAAAAAGTGGTTATATTTGGGAGGATGAGTGCAGATTTGCAAACTGCCAATGGAAAAACATCACTCCCAAAGTTTGGCTTGTTCTCATAGATAAGGATTAAGTGTTATTTGATAGCCCCTCTGTATTTTGAGGGGGGTTATTGAGTCCACACTTGATGGGCTATAACGTGACAATTTAAAAATGGAGGTACTACAAGTGGTTGATATTACACATGATACTAAGTACTTAGGTATTACTTATGGTAAAACGCGGGAGTATGAGCAGGTATTGCGTAGGGCACGCTCAAAGGTTCGCGAGAAAATAAAAGAAGACTTGCAGCATTACCCTTGTGCTGATGTTCTCAAGTTGTGGCGGTCTGAGGAATCGGCTCTAAGCTATGCCATAATGTGTGTTAAGGGTATTCGAGATGCTGTCGATCAGGACTTAATATCTGTGGATGAGCAAGATGCTTTTTTAGAGGTGAACTATTTGTAGTTCCCGTAGTCTAAGTTATTCTAATGGAGGTATTTATCATGGTTGATACATGGGATGAGGAAAGCGTAAGAAAAAATCAGCTAACTTGGGAATCTGAGGAAAGGCGAGAGGAACTAGAGTTAGCGCGGGGTGAACTTGCCAAGGATTTAGAGGAACATAGCACCGTTTCGTTTGACCCTGAGCGAGAGCAGCACTCTGATCAAGAGTATGAGCGTTGGTGTAAGTATGCTGAGGATCAACGAGAGCAGCAGGGGGCGCGCTATGATGATTATGTCGAGGAATGCATAAAAACTGGTGAGCTTGTTATGGACTTTGAGGAATGGGAGGAGATGCTGTGAATAATATAATTACTAAACAAGCATATACAAATGACAAAGGCAACAGGCTTTTCACTTGCACCAAAGTAGGTAGAAAATGGGTGACGGGGATATGGTGGGAGTACCCCGTAAAATTGGTAAAAATACCACTGTCCCTATATGCCACCTTTACCGCTATGAAGGGCGGTAAAACAAACGCCACCGCACGATTGAAAGAGATGGCAATAGTTACATATGGTAGCAAAAAAGAATTACCCGTAGGTTTAAAACGTGAACTTTTTGGGAGGTCTAAATAATGAAATATTATATTGGTTTAATAGATGAACGAAATGGTGAGCGTGACTATACACACCACGTTTTTTACACTGCGCCAAACTTTAAAGAAGCATGCGCGCGCCACACTGAGATGGCAAGTGACTTCTATGGTGAGCCATACGCGGTAGACACTGCGTTAGGTGAGTACGACTATGGTGATGTTATAGTGCGGGAAGGGTGTGTGTGGGAAGTCTCAAAAGCTACCTATACGGAAGCAGGGAGACATCAATAAATGATTATCTATCCATTCATGCGGGAGACTGCCAAGAAGTGGTTTAAAGCCAACCCTGAGAAGTGTCTTGGGGTTGACCGAGATCACATAGATGACTTTGATGTAATACTCTATTATAGGTGCTACCACAGGCGTTCCCATAGATCCTCAGTATAGGAATACCGAAAGTATATACCTTATAGTTTAACTTATAGTTTAAAGGGTACTTTTTATTATGGATAATATAGAAACTGATAAAGCCCTACGGGCTAGGCAGAAGCTGATAGAGTCGGAATCGTCAGCAATAGGTGTCAAGCGTTACAGGGAAGCATTAAGTACTAGGGGTGAGGATGAGATGCCCGCAGGTACTCGCCTGATCTCTACGGCTATTGCACCGCTATCTGCTGCCATTGAGGAGCACGTAGATGCAGCCCTTTCAGGTAAGGCAAAGCGTGGGAAGGAAGTAGTCAAGTATCTGTCTCAGTTTAATTATGATGAGGTGGCATTCATGACAGCTAAAACCTGTATAGAGTCCTTATCTGATAATAAAACAGCGCAAGCCGTAGCATCTATACTAGCGCGAAGGCTTAATGAAATGCTTGACTATTCAAACTTGAAAGAGCAAGACCCACAAGCATGGAGAAGGTATACAAATAGAATAAAGAACCACCCCACAATGAGCATAGACCACCTGCACGTTATTGTTAAAAAGCAGATGGAATGGGCGGGCATCTCAGTTATTAAATGGGATAGTCGAGATAAAGTTAAACTGGGTGTCCTACTGATTGACTTAATGTGTGAGACCACAGGCTTAGTAGCAATTAAACATTTTAATGCAGGTAAGAATAGAGCTACCTGTAAGTTACTTGTATCTACTGAAGCTACACGTAAGTGGCTTGAGCAGTCTCACAGGAGAAGTGAATTACTTCAGCCCTTTGATATGCCTATGGTTTGTATACCAAAAGATTGGAGTAGTGCCTATGGGGGTGGTTATTTATCTGAGACTTCCAACTACCCTCTAATTAAAACAGCCAACAAGACGTACTTGGATGAGTTATCAGATCACGAAATGCCAATAGTTTATGGGGCTGTTAATACATTACAGCGTACTGGGTGGCAAGTAAACAAGGCTATCTTTACCGCTATGACTAAGGCTTGGAAGCTCGGTGGTAAGATAGGTAAACTTCCTAGTACTGAGGATGAACCACTACCACCCAAGATGTATGATAGTAAGGATGAGGAAGCACATAAGCGGTGGAAGCGAAGGGCTGCTGCGGTACATACGGCTAATCATAAGACTTGTTCGTCACGAATACAACTTGCAAGTAAACTTTGGGTAGCTGAGAAGTACCAAGATGAAAAGCAGTTCTTTTATCCATATGCCTTGGATTGGAGGGGCAGGGCTTATCCTGTATCAGCAGGTTTGAATCCGCAGGGCGATGATAGTGCTAAAGCATTACTGAAGTTTGCAGAGGGTAAGCCCTTGGGTGTTAATGGTGCTTACTGGTTAGCTATACAAGGGGCTAACTGCTACGGGGTAGACAATGTACCCTTTAGTGAACGTATAGCATTCATTGAGGAAAACTATGATGCAATCATACACTCTGCAATGTTCCCACTAGAAACTGAATGGTGGCAGAAGGCTGATAAGCCTTGGTGCTTTCTTGCTTTCTGTCTTGAGTGGAACGCTATGCTTATGTGCCCTAAACGGGAGGAGTTTATATCTTACTTACCTATTGCGTTTGATGGTACGTGTAATGGGCTACAAAACTTTTCAGCTATGTTAAGGGATGAGATAGGGGGGCAAGCGGTAGGTTTACTGCCCACGGATACACCACCTGATGTTTATACTGATGTTCTCAATGAAGCTGAAAGGTTGATAGCTGAGGAGGATTCCTTCATGGCTACGAAGTGGGCAGGTAGTCTAGTGCGAGAGTTATGCAAGAGAAACACCATGACAATGCCCTATGGTGTAACCATCTATGGCATGAAGGAACAGATCATGGAATCTTTTGATAAAATGAGGGCTAACGGGCATAAGTTTGGCTTTGAGGTAGGTCTTCAGGATGCTACATACCTAGCAAATGTAAACTATAGGGCTATCGGGAACATAGTGGTAGCTGCAAGGCAAGCTATGGATTGGCTGAAGGGTGTAGCTGCCATAGCATCCAAGGATGGTCTGCCTATATCATGGGTAACACCGAGTGGTTTGCCTGTATTACAATCTTATTCAAGGAGATTTGAGAAGCGTTATGATTTTGATATATCAGGTAAAAGGTTTCAAATGATGATGAGACTTGAGAGTGGTAAGTTAGATAAGCATAAACAGGCAGCAGGTATTGCCCCTAACTTTGTACATAGTCTGGATGCATCACACCTTATGTTGACAGTTAATTACTGTGCTGAAGCGGGTGTCACATCCTTTGCCATGATACATGATAGCTATGGTACTCATGCTGCTGATGCAGATACCTTGTCACTCCAATTGCGTAGGGCTTTCCATGATCAGTATTCTGCTGATGTGCTTGGAGATTTACGCGAGTCAATACTAGCTAAACTTGATGATAGCGCGAAGAAAGAAGTAGCACCCTTACCAGATAGAGGTAAACTAGAACTAGACAGAGTACTTGATAGTGAGTACTTCTTTGCGTAGTCATAGCTCCTCAGTATAGGAAGATAAACTTAAAGTTTAACAGGGGGAGGCAGTGTCTAAAATTAAAATAGAATGGGCTGACCTTTTCTTGCCCGCAATTAACTTATGGAATGCACCTAAAATGATAACAAATAAAAAATTACCCACCACCTACCAAGACATAATACATGTTACGAAATACGCACGCTATATCGAAGATAAAAAGCGTAGGGAAAGTTGGGAAGAAACCGTAACTAGATACATGGACTACATGTCTACGAAGGTAGACATTAAAGGGAAGTACAAGGAATTACACCGAGCAATGTTAAACCAAGAAGTCATGCCATCAATGCGCTTACTGATGACAGCAGGTGAAGCGTGTGAACGAGATAACATTGCTGCTTTCAATTGTGCGTATGTTGCAATGGGAAGTAAGCGTGCATTTAGTGAGGTGTTATACATCTTAATGAATGGTACAGGTGTAGGGTTTTCCAATGAGCGTGATGTTATTAGCAAGTTGCCCACGATTCCTAAGCTAGAGAAGTCTGATGATGTAATAGTTGTAGCGGATAGTAAGAAGGGTTGGGCGATAGCATTCAGGAAGTTAATGAGTTCCCTCTGGGAAGGTGACATACCTACTATTGACTATAGTAAAGTGCGCCCCGCAGGTGAGAGACTAAAGACATTTGGTGGTAGAGCCAGTGGTCCAAAACCACTACGCAATCTTTTTGAATTTGTTACTAAAACTTTTGAGGGGGCGCAAGGTAGGAAACTAAACTCACTAGAGGTACACGATACAGTGTGTATGATTGGTGATATAGTAGTTGTTGGTGGAGTTAGGAGAAGTGCCTTGATTGGTTTATCTAATCTAACTGACAACAGAATGAGGGATGCTAAGACAGGTCAATGGTATTTACCAGTAGAAGATGGGGGCAATCCGCACAGGATGTTAGCCAATAATAGTGTATGTTATACGGAGAAGCCCGATGTTAAAACTTATATGGAAGAATGGCTCAGTCTCGTTAAAAGTGGATCAGGTGAACGGGGAATATTTAACAGGGTGGCTGCAAAGGAACAAGCAGCTAGATGGGGAAGACGAGATAAGGATAGAGATTACGGATGCAATCCATGCTCGGAAATTATACTTCGCGATAAACAATTCTGCAACCTTACGGAGGTTGTTGTCAGAGCAGAGGATACAGTTGCGACACTCAAGAAAAAAATAGAGTTAGCTACAATTCTAGGCACGTATCAGTCCACACTTACTGATTTTAAATTCTTATCAGATGAGTGGAAGAAGAATACGGATGAGGAAAGATTACTAGGGGTATCACTTACAGGTATCATGGACAGTTCATTGTTAAATGGTACAAGGGATGCCATTCTGCAGCACCGCGAGTTGACTCGTGGATTACCTAAGATTTTAGAGGAGCTACGTGATCACTCCAGAAAAACGAATATTATTTGGTCTGAAAAATTTAATGTACCTGTGTCTACTGCTATTACTTGCGTTAAGCCAAGTGGTACTGTTAGTCAGTTGTGCAATTCTTCTTCTGGGATTCACGCTAGGTTTGGTGACTATTATATTAGGCGCATTCAGCTAGACAAGAAAGACCCTGTATGCCAGTTCCTATTAGACAGTGGCTTTCCATTAGTTGATTATGAAGCTAAGAAAGATACCACAATGGTAGCTAGTTTCCCTATGAAAGCACCTGTAGGTGCAGTTTTTAGGAATGACATGTCTGCCCTAGAACAGATGGAATTGTGGCTGATGTATCAGGACCATTGGTGTGAGCATAAGCCAAGCTGCACAGTGTATGTTAAAGCAGATGAGTGGGTAGAGGTAGGCGCATGGGTATGGAAGAACTTTGATCGTATATCAGGTATTAGTTTCTTGCCACACTCAGATCATGTCTACGTTCAAGCACCCTATGAGGACATCACTGAAACTCAGTACTTGGTGTTACTGGATAAGATGCCAAAGGGAATTGATTGGTTAAAGATGATTGAGGATAAGGATAATACGGAATCTTCTCAGACACTAGCGTGTGTGGCAGGGGCTTGTGAGATCTAGGACTGTGATAGAGTCTGCCTTGACTAGGGCTACAGTAGATACAGGTTGTATCCTTGAATGCCTTCTGGATGAGGAAGGGTATGCGTGTGTTAGTTGTGGCAGGACATTGAAGGAGATTAGGGATGAAGGATTAAAACGAAAGAGAGAGGAAGCTAATGAACAACGACAAACTGTACTCAGCCCACCCGATAAAGGCGTATGATGCAGCATACCAAGCTATCAGTGCATTACAGACTTTTAGTTCAGACATGCAGGTAGCAGGGGTAGCCTTACTATTTCGGGAGGTGGCTGAATCAAGTGGACTAACTGTGTCAGAGTTGATGCAATACAGCAGTAGGATTAATGCTGATGCTGATGTACGATGGGACAGTAAAGCTAGAGCACTTAAAAAATATGTTGAGGAGGAATTGAAATGAAGTCAGGATTAGTTTGGTCTGCTGTAATTATTCTTATTGTGGGTATATCCGCTGCAAATTCTGCTGCTGAAGCAACCACATTTATCATAGATCCTCAGTATAGGAATAAAACTTAATGTTAACACTACAAGATGTACTTTTATCAAAAGCAAATGTGCACTGGTCTGTGGATGAACCTATACCCCTAGACTTACACGCTGAGATGTGTGAAGCGGGTATTATAGTTGATGAAGCCCACTGCTCTTTTTTGAATAAAAAATTTAAGAAGGATATATACGATGATGAATAGAAAATTAGAGAAGTTTGTAACACCAAAAGGTGTAGCAGTGTACCCACGCTTATCTGAACCAGACACTAAGTACAAGCCTAACGGTGAGTTCTCATGTAAGGTGCGACTGAGTGCAGAAGATTCCGAGGCACTAACCCTAAAGATTCAAGGGATAGCTGATGAGTTCTTCAAGGAAACAGTCAAGAGGTTAGCATCAGACACTAACCCATCTACTAAGGGTAAGTCTATTGCTGCTTCAAAGAATGTGAAGCGGGCATCACTGCCTATCAAAGCGTGTGTGGATGATGATGGTAATGAGACGGGGGAGTATGAGTTCAACATTAAAATGAACCATAAGATTGTCACTCGTGCATCCAATGAAACCATCATGCTTTACCCTAAACTATTTGATGCAAGCAAACCACCTAAGAAGATAGCTTATGGCACACCAATCTATGGTGGCTC
>Ga0308024_1001013_pt1 | contig 10505 bp, 6 predicted proteins | sample Neamet420_FD_201295 | JGI IMG/M metagenome (GOLD analysis project Ga0308024, IMG submission 201295) | Marine microbial communities from water near the shore, Antarctic Ocean - #420 | ecosystem: Environmental > Aquatic > Marine > Unclassified | place: Southern Ocean | collected 2014-10-03
ATACTAAGACCAACTATTTTAGTAAAAGGAAAGAAGTGTTTATTCACCTCAACCCCTAGAGGTAAAAATTGGTTTTTTAAACTACACCTAAAAGGACAAGACGTGGACCAACCACAATATCGAACAATATCGGCATCTTCTTTTGATAACCCTTATATCGATAATGAGGACATTGTAGAAAGTAAGAAATCGATGAGTGAAGATATTTACGAACAAGAAATCTTAGGTAAGTTTGTCGATGGTGGAGGTACGGTATTTAAGGATTTAGATAAGTATTGTGTGATACCTAATTGGAGTGAAAACTATAATGGAAAATTTTATGGTGGATGTGATTTAGCACGAAGCGATGATTACTCTGTATTAACGATAATCAACGACAGAGGTGAGGTGGTTTACATATATAGGGCAAGACATAAGGAGTGGTCCACGATAATTGACGAGATGGTTGTTATACTAAAAAGATTTAATGCCTCAGTACAGTTAGAGATAAATAGTATTGGTGATGTTATCTACGAACAAATGAAGAAGAAGTACTCTAAAGTATTTCCATTCCTAACAACAAACTCTTCCAAACAAAAGATTATTGAAGATTTAATATATGGACTAAATAACGGAGAGTTAGTATTACCAACACAAGAGTTGTTTCCACCACTTTATAACGAGTTAGGTAGTTTCTCATTCAAATATAGTCCAGCGTCAAGAAAGATTATATATGGTGGGTTAGGAGGACACGATGATACGGTTATGAGTTTGGCCATTGCATACAATACATTCAAAGAGAAGAAGACAAAAGGTACCTACGCATTTAACGGGGGATTATAATTATTCAAACTTGGATAATACATAAAATATATTTAAAGACAATATGGAAGAGATTAAACACAAAATAACATTTGATGGTAAGGATTATGAGGTAAATGAGCCATCAATTAAAACATGGTCCAAACTTGCAATGACGTCGGATTTACTCGATGAGAAGGAGTTGGCATTAGATTTAATAAGTGACCAAACGGGGTTAAGTAGAGGACAACTATTACAATGTGATTGGTTTGATTTATTTTCAGTATCACAAAACATAATGGAGTTTTTAACAAAATGTAATGATGGTAAATTTTATAGAACATTTACCCATGACAATATTGAATATGAGTTTGTTGATTTATCAAAACTTTCATTCGGTCACTTCGTAGATATCGATAGTTACTTAGGAAGAACAGACATAGAGAAATTACAGGGACTAAACTATTATATGGCACTACTTTACAGAGAGGTTGGTAGTCCGAACGTTCATGATACTGGTAAGACTAAACAAAGGGGGGAAGTTTTCAATAACTTACCAGTGAAGTATTACTTCGGAGCCAACCTTTTTTTTTTGATTTTAGAAAAAAACTATCGAGGAGGTATGAGGGGATATTTAACCCTGAGCAGGATGTGGTATTGGATGAAGGTAACGATGATATTTCCTTTGGGGCTTTCTTTGGTTGGTATTCAGCAATCTCTACGTTGGCTCAAGACGATGTCACAAAAATTGATAAGGTTACGGAAATACCTTTGGTCCTGGCATTAAATCACTTATCGTATATGAAGGCATTAAACGAAGAGAAAGAACAACAATTAAAGAAACAAACAAAAAGATAGAATATGGTAGTTTATAAAACAATAATCGATGATTTAACTGAGTTATGTGACAATCATAAAATGATTAACTCATTTGGGGTTGGTGATATTAGACAGTTAGGTTATTTCTTAGAGATGAACACAGACGATGATTTAAACAAAGGGGAAAATACGGGAAATAAATCACCAAAATACCCATTGGTCTTTGCAATACCTCAACCGATTTCAAGAGATAGGAGAACAATACAGTACGGGTTTAATATTTTAGTTATGGATATAATTAACGAGGATATGACAAACGAGGTACAGGTACACTCTGACACTCTTCAAATTGCCGAGGATATCTTGGCACAGTTTGGATATGGTAATAGTCCGACAACGGGTAATTACTACGACAAGTATGATATTATAACACCGACATCTATCACACCATTTAGTGAGAGTTTTGATGATTATGTATCGGGAGTAAATCTATCATTAAATTTATTAGTCGATAGTCCATTAGATAGATGTATCGCACCATTTAAACCATTCAATGTTTAACGACTATCAAATAAAGGTAATATCTAAATTAATAGAGGACGAGTTTAAAAAGGCACTTCTATTAAAGACATACCCATTTGCCCCAGGTTTCAATAACGATGCCTATGGTAAGGGAAGAGATAAGAAATATCGAGGTACGGGAGACAAGAAGGCATCGGGTGGTTTATTTAACTCTATCAAAGTAGATTTCGATAAGAATGAAGGTGATGGTAGTTTCATATTATATATGAATGATTATTGGACCACAGTTGATGAGGGTAGGAAACCTGGCAAGTATGTACCAATTTCACCCCTTAAGAAGTGGGCCTCTCTACGTTTAGGATTAAGTGATAAGGAAGCAACAGGGGCGGCATTTGGTATCTCAAAAAACATATATAAGTTTGGTATTGCACCGACGTACTTTTACGAAGAGGCGGTAACACAAACTGAAAAAATATTAGAAGGACCAATAGGAGATATGTTAGGAAAAACAATCGAAGATATTTTAGATAATTTATTAGAAAAAACAATAGGAAAATAATGATAACACTATTACAACAACCAGAGAGGATTACACCGTCAAATTTAGAGATGGTGTATAACCTTTCATCGAATAACATCAATCAACCAAACTTTAAGTATGTGGTTGACGTATATTACAAACCTTACGAGAATGGGTATTACCCTGAAGTATTTGAAGGTGAGAAACTTGCAAGATTAAAGATTAGAGCTAACAAACAAGGAAATTGTATTGTTGATATTCAGGAGATTGTTAGTAATAAGTTAACACCAAACATCCGTAAGGATTATGAGGAGCCAATTGGACAACAATACTTCTCAATGTTTACGGGAGGTAATAATGGATATGATAGTTACTTTGTTACTAAACCAACAATCTTTTTAGGATTTAGTCAGATTAATGGAAATAACCATATACCTGATTTCGAAGTTAAGGACCATTTTAATGAGTTTAGAGTGATAGTTGGAGAGGAGTATGATGTGAATGGTGTAAAAACAATTTTCATTGACGACAGACCATCCCTACCCGTCTCAGAGATGACTGTAACAGGTGTGAGTGGGTTTGCCCCTTTCTCAGCAGTTTCCACATCGATACAATATGAGGATGCGGGATTGTATTACGGAGGTGTTACATCATTGGATGGTGTAGATTGGAAGTGGACTAATAGTAATCAAGGTACAGTATATGAAAGTGGTACCTCAACACCATATGATGCAGTTATAACAACGACCACTGAGCCATTAAATAATGATAAGTTTGTTGTAACTGAAAGATATAGTGGTAAACAAGTAATCTTCAGTTGGGATGATAGTGCTACAGGTACACCAGGAATGGTAGAAGGATGGGTGTTTGAAAAAGTAGTATGGCCATCACCAACAGGAACATATAGTGCAGCCAAACTTGGTCGTTCATTTTATAGTTGGGTTGCAACAGTAAGAAGAGAGGATAGATTGCAACGTCAGGATTTAATTGGTACGGTATACCAAAACCAATCAAATCAAAACGGTAAGGCAAATCACCTATTCAATTGGTCACCATATGTAATACCAAAGGATGGCCCATTAGGGTTAGAGCCAGGTAGACAACAAGCAGATATTGGATGGTTATCTCCAATGCCATATAAAGTATCAACAACGGATACCTTTCCTTATTTCTATGATTTCTATACTAAAAACTTTGAGAAAAATTGGTATTACGGACAACCTGTGATGTTCTCATTTTTAAATAGTTATTGTCATGAGTTTGCAAATGAGGTTAGAGCCATAGCAAGAAAGGTGGTATATAAAAACGGATTGGAGACAGATACTTTAATATATAATACAAAGTTAAATGGTGGTGGACCATTAACTAACCCACAGAGTACATACCCACCATTTTTAGGACAAGAGGTTGAAAATAGACTGACACACTTTACCGATAACCAAGTTAACACGGAAAGTACGGGACAACACCCAACGGAGATTAAAGAAATATTCTATTGGTTAATCACTGACGGTAACTCATTACCAAACCCAGTCGGGACAGGAAACGTTGGTAATTGGGAGGTACAAGGAAACGTACCATACTTCCATTTAAAGGCAAAGAATACTAGTTGTTTCGAAAACGAGCCAATCAATTTTGTATACTTAAACCCAATGGGTGGATGGGATACATTCACATTTGGAATGAAGAACACTAAGACATACTCTAAGAAAACTAAATCATATAGTAAGGGTAAATTTATTCAGGGTACTAATTATAACCGTTTATCTCAAGAGGAGAAGACATTAATATATGACCAAGAAACTTCGGTTTCAGTAACGGCACAAAGTGATTATGTCGATGAGTATGAAAGTAAGTATATCGAGGATTTAGTTTTATCACCATATGTGTATATTGTAACTAACACTGAAGGTATTGGTGGAAATGGGATTGAAAGTAATCCTGAGTTAATACCGATTGTTATAAAAGATAAGAAAGTGGTTGAGTATAAGAAAAACTACCAAAAGTTAAAACAATATACGGTTAGTTTCGAATACGATAACATAAAAGGACACAGAGTACAACTATAAGATATGAGTTTAATTATTAGAGTATACAACGAAGATAGAACAAAACAAACGGATTTAGATTTATTTGGTGATGAGCCTGTAAACCTAAATCTGTCGTTTAGTGAGATACAGGATATTAGTACACGTAATAGTGCATATACCCAATCATTCTCACTTCCAGGGAGTAAGAAGAATGACCAATTTTTCAATAATTATTACGATGTAAACTCGAGTAGTTTGGATTTTGATGTTAATAAGAAATACCCATGTGATTTAGTTTATAACGGGTATCTGATATTGGAAGGTAACTTACGATTAAACCTTGTTACCATTAAAAACACTGAGAAGGTATATTCAGCAACTTTCTATAATCAAATTGGGGATTTATCTGCAAACATAAATGATTTACTATTATGTGATTTAGATTTAACTGATTTAGACCACGAGTGGTCATTGTCTAACATTCAGAAGAGTTGGAATATCAACTTTTATGGTACTGACACACCACCAGTTAACTCGTTGGATACGGGATTGAAGAATGGAAAGATAATCTACCCATTTTTACACTTAGGATATGCATATAAGGAGGATATAGATGGTAATACGATTATCGATACCGACATAACCCCTATATTCGATGGTAATGGACAACCTGGTACTTATACTAATGACACATCGGGTGTACCATTTAATTATTTCAAGTTGGCAGTACAGGTTAGAGACATATATAAACGTATTGTTGAAGACGCTGGTTATCAAATAGAGAGTGATTTCTTTCAGACAAGTAATTTCAATAGATTTTATTATCCGTTAAGTGATAGTAAGGCAGGATTTGGATTAAACCAACGAGCTCAGGCCTCATCATATAAATACCAAGTTACCAATAATCATACAATCATTCCTGATAGTAACGTACTAACACCCATACCGTTTAATATATTACAGAACGACGGGTTATTATGGGAGCCGACAGGTAACTTTGTTCAGTTTCCTTATAATGCAATATGGAATATGGAGATTGATTTTTATTTGAGTGCTAATGTAGTAAATGCACAATATGAAGTTAGATTTGATGAATATACTAGTAGTGGTGTCTACGTACAAAACCGATGGATAAGTGAGGGTACTGTACCTTTTTTTAACTCAGTTTCATTCAACTCATTTGTGGATATTAACATAACCTCATCGGGATTAACAAATACAGATAACAAGTATAGGTTTAATGTTAGGGCTTACCAACCATATGCGATAGCTCTACAGAGTTGTGCAAATAACTTATTTAATGCCCCGACTGAAGTAGGACAAACCGTTGATGTCGGTCAGGAGTTAAATTGTGAGATTAAACAAATCGATTTTATCCAATCAATTAATAAATGGTTTAACCTTTTAGTAATACCAAAACCAAATGAGCCTAACGTATTAATAGTTGAGCCATACAGTAATTGGGTTGGTAGTGGGGAAGAGGTGGATTGGTCTCAGAAAGTTGATAGAGCAAAAAGTATTAAGGTAGAGCCAACAAATAAGTTGGTACCTACGACAGTACTATACGATGTTAAAACCTCTAAGGATTTTTATAACACGGAATACATAAAGACAAATACCTTTAAGTTTGGTAGTCGTCAGGCAAATTACGATACCGATTTTAAGAGTAAGGAAAAGAAGATTGACGGTATCTTTGGAGTATCTCAGGATTTTCCTGTACCTAATACCTTTTGGTCTCACCCAATCTTTTATCAATCAAAAGAGGATGAACAAGAGGATGGAGTAATTGTTAATAAGTTGGTACCATATAAGACGATACCAAAGTTAGTATATTATGCAAAATATGAGGTGATACCAGTAAACTATAATCCTATCTTCATTAAGAGTGGGAGTAATAACTATGGGGTTACTTCGGTACCAATGTTTCAAACAATTACCGATTTTCCTTATCCGTACACACAAACGATTGGAGGGGTTGAACAGTCTTCAACTCAGGATATTACCTTTAATAAGCATAAGGCGAATAACACATACCCTGAAGGTGTCCCTGACGTGGATTTAATGGGTGATAGTTATGAGAGTTATTATCAGGATTATTTAGAACAATTACATTCAAGTGAAAATAGATTATTGACGTGTCAAGTTTACCTATCACCTGAGGAGATAAGAGATTTAGATTTTAGTGAACGTATACGTGTGGATAATGCAATATATGTTATCAATAAGATTTCAGGATATAACTTAACTAAACCATCAATGGCTAAGGTTGAGTTACTGAAGTTAGTGAATGATTATAAACCATCACCAAATACTATATATATTGATTTGGTAAATTGTAATAACTCGTTAGATATAATCTATACCAATCTAAATCTATCACAATGGATTGCAAGACCGTTAAACTCGTCTAGTGGTAATATCTATTTAATTGATGGACAATGTTATCAAGGTAGTTGGTCAAACTATAGGGACGATGTGGAGTATGTAGTAACTACACCAACATTTTACCCTAATGGTAGGATGCACATCTATTTTGATTGTGTGGAATGTACCCCTACGGTAACGACCACCACTACACAAGCAGTATATGAGTATGAGATTGAAAATTGTCTTACGTCAGATAGAATAGATGTTGTGGGAGCATACCAATTAGGTATAGGTGATATATATGATTTACAATTGGGTGGTAATCTAAGTGGTTGTTATACTGTTATAGGTTTCACACAAGGGGCGACATTACAAATTGGAAGTGTGATAAACACATACACTGATTGTGATGATTGTATAGGAGTGACAACAACCACCACCACGTTCAGTCCTTATAGTTATGTGGCACAAAACTGTGTTACTTCAACTCAGATAGATGTTTATATAGGTGGAGGTATACAATTAACGTTAGGTGGTGTTTACGATTTAACGATAACAGGACAACCTAATGGTTGTTATACTATTTTAGGTACCTCTGAAAATTTAGGTAGTGAGATTACGGATGATGGTCAAAACAATTATGTTGATTGTAATGCGTGTAGTGTTGGTCCAACCACGACTACAACGACAACGTTAACACAAGATTGTATTAGGTATAATTATAATTTCTTGGGGATGGCATTTATAGATTACGTTGACTGTGATGGTATTACTCAAAGGATATTTGGTAATAACCCATCATTATCACAATGGTCGACTAATGATTTCTGTGCAACTAGTATAATCAGTACAAACGGAACGGTGGTACTTACATCGTCAACTGCTTGTTTAGTAAACCCATGTGAGTTTTTCACGGCATATCCACCTGACATGAGTGGTGAGATATTATCTTTCAACTTTATAAGTTGTCAGGGTAATTATACTGAGATTGATATCTATTGGTTAGAAGGACAAACGAGTTTTTGTGCACAGTACCAAACGTTAGAGATTACAGAACAGGGACCAGGTAGTGATATAGTATATGAAAGAGATTGTTAAAAAAAGAAAGAAATGGATAATTATATAAAAACCTTAAAAAGGTTAGTTGAGATAGATGACAGTATAATAATCGTTGGTAGTGGAGGGTTGTGGTTAAGTGATATTAACCTCAACTCTAAACAACCAAATGATATTGATATAATAGTTAAGGACACAACACTCTTAGAAGAGGCGTTAGACGTTACAATACATAATACCTCATCAGTGTATTGTTTCTCAAATACGAGGGGGGATACCTACCTAAATGAGTACCATATCGATATCTTTATCGGTGAACGTTGTGATGGATTTACAGAAACAATAATCGATGGTATCACTATCAAACATATAACACTCGATGGGTATTTAAAATATTGTGAGAGAGTTATGAATGAGAAACTACCACATCGTGTTAAGAGGATACTCTTAGACAAGTATAGGTTGGCTAAAAATTATATTTAGATAAAATAGAAAGTATGGCAGAGGTTAAGAGTATAACATATAAAGTTGAGATAGACGGTACTGAGGTAACTAAGGAGTTAAAGAGTATTGAGGACTACAGTAAACGATTGGTTAATCTAAAGGAGGATTTTGAGAAACAACCCATTGGGAGTGATAAGTATAAGAAACTTCAACAGGAAATTAAAAAAACTGAAAAGGGGTTAAGAGTTGCTGAAACTGCGAATGAAGGGTTTTTAGATAGTATGGCATCTACACCAGGGATTATTGGTGTTGTAGGACAATCCTTAAAAGGAGTGGGTGATACCTTTTCAACAATGAAAGGTAAGGCACTTCAATTTGCATCTGCCGTAGGTGGTAAGGCAACAGGGGGATTGAAACTCTTCAAGGTGGCATTGGCATCGACGGGGATTGGATTATTAGTGGTTGCACTTGGCTCATTGATAGCGTACTTCACTCAAACGGAGAAAGGGACAAGAGTTATTAAAGTGGCAATGGAGGCCATGGGTATTGTCGTTGGTAACATCGTTGGTTATTTTGCGGAGTTAGGTGAGAAGATGGTATCTGCCTTTTCAAACCCAAAACAGGCGTTATTAGATTTAGGTAATGCGATTAAGGAAAACATTGTTAATCGTGTTATGGGATTATTGGAGTTACTACCAATGATGGGTAAGGCAATTAGTTTGGCATTTTCAGGTGAGTTTAGTGAAGCAGCTAAAGTTGCTGGTGATGCAATTGGTAAGGTGGTATTAGGTGTTGAGAATGTTACTGATAAGGTAACGGACATGGTTACCACATTAGTCGATGAAACTGTAAAGGCGGTTAAGGCAGGTGATAATATCGTAGGATTAGAAAGAAAAATACGAGACGCCCAACAAGCCTTGGTAGTTAGAAATGCAGTCCTTAAGAAACAATTGGAGGAACAAAGGAAAATCGTTGATGATACCACAAGAAGTTATGATGAAAGAAAAACGGCATTAGAACAGGTTGAGAAACTGAATAATGAGAGAGCTAATAATATAGTTAAAGAGGCGTCACTAACGGAACAATTACTTAAACAACAAATTAAGTTAGAAAGTAATTATGAGGCACGTGAAACGTTAGAGACTGAGTTAGCCAACGCTACCGCAGCAAGGATAACTGCTGAACAGGAAGCAAGTGTAATTAAGTTGGAAGCAGGACAAAAGGGACGAGAGATTGATGAAGGTGAGTTGGCCCGTAAAATGGCAATTAACGATATGATTAAACAAAACAATCTAAGTGAGATTGAGGGGGCATATTCAAAACAAGAGGCTGAGTTACAAATCGCAAGAGACACTGCTGAGGAACAATTAAGGATATTGAAGGCGACTGAAGAGGAGAAACTATTAATCAAAATGTTTTATGATGGATTGGAAGCTGAGTTGGAAGCTGAGAAACAAGCTAAGATAAAAGAAATATTAGACGTTAAAGAGCTTACCAAAGAGGAGAAGGACATATTGGCAATTGAGACTAAGAGAGAAAAGGATTTAACTGATTTAGAGGATTTAGGAGCCACTGAAGAACAGAAGAAACAAGTTATAACTAAAGCTGAGGGAGACATAGTAAAAGTTAAAGAGGCATCAGCTAAGGCATCTCAGAAGATAAAAGAAATAGAGTTAAATAATAACCTAAATGCGGCTAAAGGAGCTTTAAGTAGTATCGCTAGTGCGTTAGGAGAACAATCTGCAGTTGGTAAGGCAGCGGCAATTGCTTCGACCACAATCGATACGTACCAAGCGGCGGTAGCAGCATACAAATCGGTAGTTGGTGTACCAATCGTTGGTCCAGGTTTAGCTATCGCAGCAGCAGCGGCAGCGGTTGCTGGTGGTATTGCGAATGTTAAGAAAATTATATCGACTAAAACCCCAGGTGGTAAAGGTGGTGGAGGAGCACCTCCTACTGCAATACCA
>Ga0308024_1001014_pt1 | contig 10504 bp, 7 predicted proteins | sample Neamet420_FD_201295 | JGI IMG/M metagenome (GOLD analysis project Ga0308024, IMG submission 201295) | Marine microbial communities from water near the shore, Antarctic Ocean - #420 | ecosystem: Environmental > Aquatic > Marine > Unclassified | place: Southern Ocean | collected 2014-10-03
GAATTGGGATTTGCCCTTTTTTGACAACTATTACCTCAGGTTTGGCATGGATGGCCACTACCTGTCAGCCAATGGCAGCACCTCAAGTACTATCGCTGCAGGGCTTTCTCCACACTTTGGCCTGGGTCACACTCAAGCCTTGGATAACGGATCATTAAAAGTCGGATTGACCATGGGCGTATCTTTGATTAGAACATGGGAATCCACCGCTTCTGGCAGCAACCCCCTCAATGCCTCTGGCTATGGCTTCTGGGGAAGCATGGCAGTACCCGCTGGGGTTTCTGTTCGTTACAACTTTCCTTCTGGGGACAACGACTATTACGCAGGCGTTGACTATCGCTATTTCATGTTTGATGATGGCATTGATGGTGCAGGTGGCGGCGGCAATCGCATCGGGCGCTATGACGACCACTTGCTGTCATTCACGATGGGCATCAACCTACCGTCATCCTACCGATCAAAAACCTTGACAGCACTTGAAAAGTCCAAGACACAAGCCAGCGCTCTTCCAAAACTTCGTGAACAGTTAGAAGCTAGCAAGCAAGAAAAAGTTGCCTTGGAGGATGAGGTGGAGTTGGCTAAGTCACTCGCTGCAGAGGCAATTCAACATGCCGATTCTCTGGAGACATTCATTGCCTCAGGTCAATCAGCTACTGGCACTGAAGGTGCGAATGGGTCAGCCACAACAGCTATGCGTACCGAAGGTTTCTTGGTTGTCATTGGCAGCTTCAAATCAGAGGCACTGGCTAAACGCTACATGAACTCACCCAGCCTTACGGGCGAATCCATTCACATGATTCAGTCTAGCAATGGCTACCACCGTGTCTTTGCAGGGCCTTACAACACACAGGCAGAAGCAAGCAAGGTGTTGGTTAAAGCAAGATCAGCAACGCCTGGTGCTTGGCTGCTTCGAACGAAGTAAACCAGTGCTACGTGTACTTAACTGAATTCAACCTACACGGGCCTAATACCTGCTTTAGCGTGGGGTGTATTTTATCTATCTTTGATACAGGTTACTAAAAAACAATTACCATGAAAAAATTCTTCACATCCCTTTTCACCTTGATGGCTTTAGCCACATTCGCCCAATTCCAAGCCCCTAAATTGGAAATTGGTCTTGGCTTGGGAGCTAATCATCCAGAAGTCGGCGCCTTTGGAAAGATGAACATCGCAGCCAATGAGCTCTTTGGCGGGCTAGGCTTTTATGTGAGCCCAGAATTCAAACCCAACGTTTACTTCTCCGAGGATGATACCGATTACTATTTCCGCATCCCTGTTGGATTGACCTTTCGCACCAACACGCCCATCTCATTGCATGCTGGATTGGATCCGTTCACCGCCTACGAGGACGCCAGCGGGCAATTGCACATGCGCAAAGAGCTTGGCATTCGCTACCATCTAGGTCCATGGGTTCTTCAGACCAGCTATGGCTTTTATGCCGGATCCACTTTCGGGGTTGGTTACCAGTTTAACACAGAAGGCAGCCCGGACCCTTACACCAGCAAACGGGAAAACCGACGCATGCTTGACCGCGAAGCCTTGCAGCCACGCGTAGACACTGTCACCATCACTGACACCATCATCGTTGAACGAGTGGTCATCAAAGAGGTGGTGAAAGTGGTAGAGAAAGAGCCAACCATGACGTTGATCGCTACGGTTCGTTTTGAATTCAATTCCACCGCCTACACGGCATCAAGCAGGGGATTGATTGAAGATGTTGTCAACACTGTCAAGGCTGATCCCAATCGCCAAATTGTGTTGGTTGGGCACACTGACGAGGCAGGGTCTGAGAACTTCAACTACAACTTAGGCATGGAACGCGCACAGCGCATCGCCAATGAATTGGCCATCACCTATGGCATCCCATCAGGTCAAATTGATGTGCGATCAGAAGGTAAGACCAACCCTGTTTCCGACGATGACAAAAGCAAGAATCGACGGGTTGGTGTTTACTTGAAGTAAGCATACCCGACATCTAGAACAAAAAAACCCCCATCGAAAGATGGGGGTTTTTTCATGCAGCCTGTTGACTGAGAGTGGGTCTCTGGTCAAGCATTATTGAAGAGGGTTTGAATGGCTTTTTTTCACAAAAGCTATGAGAGGGGGTACATCAAGGAAGGATACCTACACCCCAATTTGCTTCTGTTTATGGGGTACATTGCAGCGGCACAAAACAGAAAACCCACTAGGCACATGAAAAAAATAGCTTTACTCAGTTTACTTTTCTCTCTTTCATTCTCTCATCTTTTTGCTCAACAGACTATTGGTCTATTCACCAATACCATAGAAGCGTTTGATGGGTACACATTATTTGGCCCTAGAAACAGCACAGAGACCTATCTAATTAACAATTGTGGCGAAAAAGTGCATAGCTGGTCTAGCCAATACAAACCAGGTGGATCAATCTATCTGCTAGAAAATGGGATCTTACTTAGAACCGCTAGGACGGGAACAGGACCCGGAGGTAATGGTCTAGTCGAAATGATCGATTGGAATAGCACTATTATTTGGAGTCATTCGGTAGACTCTACGCATGGACGGCAGCATCATGACGTAAAAATGCTACCCAATGGAAATATTTTGATAATTGCCAGGGATATTCGAACTCAAGCTGAAGTTATCCAAGCAGGAAGTTCAACTACTCAAGCAAGCATAAATTCTGAACAAATTGTTGAAATCCAACCTGACTTAGTCAACGGTGGCGCAACAGTCGTGTGGGAATGGAAAGCGTGGGACCATTTAATACAAGATGCTGACTCAACAAAAGACGACTATGGTGTCGTCTCTAACAACCCTCACAGGATTGACATTAACTTTCTAGACCATAACTCTAGTGATTGGCTACACATGAACAGCGTGGATTACAATGAAGAATTTGACCAAATAATTCTCAGTGTGCGTGACTTTAGTGAATTTTGGATTATTGACCACTCCACTACGCTTGCTGAGTCTGCGGATTCCGTGGGTGGGACATTTGGTCAAGGTGGGGACATCCTATACCGCTGGGGAAACCCGCAAGCCTACAGTCAAGGGACATCCAGTGACCAGAAACTCTTCTTGCAACATCATACGAATTGGATCCCTGAGAATTTATTGGACGCAGGTAAAATACTTATGTTTAATAATCGAGCTGGCACACCGCAAACCCAAAGCTATTCCACCGTTAATACGGTAGACCTTCCTGTTGATACCAATGGATTTTACACCTACAATGGTGGTGCATTTGGCCCAACAAATTTTGATTGGACCTATCAAGCTCCGAATCCTTCCAACTTTTTTTCTGCAGTTTTTTCAGGAGCCCAACGCCTGCCAAACGGCAATACCCTTATATGTGAAGGTGTTCCTGGGAAGTTTTTTGAAGTTGACACGAACCAAAACATTGTCTGGGAATACATAAATCCAGTAAACAATTTAGGGCCACAGGCACAAGACTCAAGTATTATTGACAATCAAGCTTTTAGATGTACACGCTATGCTCCTACTTACCCTGGACTTAGCGGGAAATCTCTTATACCACAAGGTTATATTGAAATAGGCTCTACTTTTTCTTGCACCCTCTATACTGTGGGACTTACAGAATCACAATTTTCCGAAAATGAATTTGAGCTATTTCCAAACCCTAGTGACGGTGTCATAACCTTAAAAATACCCCATGAACAGCGTGAAAACCTGGACTTGAAAATACACAATACGACTGGTCAAATTGTTTACGAAATGCGAATTACTACTCAGGACCCATTCCTTACAATAGACCTTAATCATCTTGGTCTCGGGATATACTACGCCACTATTCTAAACGAAAAAGGCGAGTGGAACCAGAAAGTAATACTGACTAAATAACAGCAGCTAACACTAGACTTGTTATCACCAATAGGATTCCAGATCATGCTGGCAGTCCTTTTGATGGAACAGACAGCATTTCTTACGTAAGGCTTCATTCACTAGAGAAGTCTGGAAATAAAAAAAGTGGAATTCAAATCTATTTTAGATCGAATTCCACTATGGTGCGGGCGGAGAGACTCGAACTCTCACACCTCACGGCACTAGATCCTAAGTCTAGCGTGTCTACCAATTCCACCACGCCCGCTTAACGGCGCAAAAGTAAGGTAAGATTGCGGAATCTAATCAACAATCCTTTCACTATTTGGTTCACTTAGCCTACGCCTAAAGCTCACGGCTTCTTTGATAGCACTGTACTATTTTGTTTGATACTTCGATTGATACTTCGCCAAAGATGCAACCCTTTGATTAAGGGTGATTAGACCACATCAATCAAACCCCCTGAAACCATAGTTGCAAAAGAAAGCGTGTGTGGCTTGCTCTCTGTGTTTAATCGCAACCGTACCCGTAATCTACATCCTTGACCTTGTAGTCCTCTCCATACGCTACGATTTTAACTTTAAAATCTTCTCCGTACTCGACAACTTTCCACTTGCCAACAGCATCCTCTCCATAGGAGACATACTTTATTCTTAAATCTTCGCCGTAGTCAACGAATTTCACTTTGTAGTCTTCTCCGTAGGACACAAACTTGATTTTACCATACAGATGACAGCCTCGAAGTGGCGTGGTGTCCTTGGTGAAGGATGTGATGGCTAGGCCTCCAATAACAAGTGCTAAAAGAAAGGTTATTTTATATGTGCGTTTCATGGCAAGATGCATTCAAACAATGAGCGTGTGATTGAAATCAAATATAACATTTCTCCAACTACAGCCCTGGCATAGCCATAGCATCCAACTGCTTAACCTCCAATCCCCTTAGATATGTCAATGGCACTTGAGGAGGGCTGTGCCCCGTCACTTGTTGAAGTTTCCTGAGGTGGGTCTTTCATAATTTCGCCAGGCCTGCTTAACGGCAAAAAAGTAAGGCAATATTGTGAAAACTAATCAACAATCCTTTCACTATTTGGCACATTGAGGTACATTTGGTCTTTGCCTAAAGCTCACGCCAATTCTCTGCCATGATCACCATCGATCCGCAAGTCATTTCAACCCAAGATCTCCAGCGCACGCTACAGTTCGCTGTTGGACCGCGACCTATCGCCTTGGTGTCAACCATTGATGATGACGGTCAGGTGAACTTGAGCCCATTCAGCTTTTACAACATCTTCAGCACGAATCCACCCATCCTGGTGTTTTCTCCGGCAAGACGTGTGCGAGACAACACCACCAAGCACAGTTTGGAGAATGTCATTGCAACGGGAGAGGCTGTGATTCATTCCGTGTCCTTTGACATGGTTCAGCAGGTAAGCCTTTCCTCAACAGAGTACGGCAAGGGTGTCAATGAATTCATCAAAGCGGGCTTCACAGAAGTCCCCTCTGACTTGGTTGCACCACCCCGTGTGGCAGAAGCAGCAGTGGCCATGGAGTGCAAAGTGCTTGACGTGATCGCCCTGGGTGACCAAGGTGGCGCTGGCAATCTAGTCATGTGCGAGATCAAGCGCATTCACCTGAGTGAATCCGTGCTGGATGAGGAAGGTCGATTGGATCAAGACAAACTTGACCTCGTGGCCCGCTTGGGTGGCGATTGGTATTCACGATCCAACGCAGATGCCCTTTTTGAAGTGAAAAAACCCCTACGGACTATTGGGATAGGTATCGATGCCTTACCCAAGGCCCTTCGCCAGTCAAACATTCTGACAGGCAATGATTTAGGAAAATTGGGCAATGTAGAGCGCGTCCAGGCCTATGACAAAGCTGTCATGGAGCAACCACGCATTCAAGCCATATTTGATGACAACCGTGACGCCATGGAGCGCCGCGAAGCCATTCACATCTACGCCAAGGAGCTCCTTGACGAAGAACAAATCAACGACGCATGGGCGGTCCTTCTTATCGATGGGCTTAACTCGCAACCAACAACCATCAATTCATAAACCACCTACCTATGGAACTTAGCGGCACCATTTATCGCCTTTCCGAAGCCCAAGACATCTCTGAAAAATTTCGCAAGCGCGAGGTTGTCATCAAAACCGATGATCAATACCCACAAACCATCCCCGTGGAGTTTGTTCAAGATCGCATTGATCTTCTCAACAGCTACAGCGAAGGTCAACAAGTGACCATTTCTATCAATATCCGTGGCCGCGAGTGGACCTCACCTAAAGGAGAAGTCAAGTTTTTTGTGTCTGTCCAAGGGTGGCGCATTCAGCCCCTTCAACAAGGGTCTGCTGCCGCACCTGCTTCAGCAACTGCACCCGTTGCAGCAACGCCAGCTCCCGCGAACACCAACGCTACAGAAGACGACGATCTGCCATTCTGATCGACGCAATGATTCAAAAAGGGCTCGCCATTGGCGGGCCTTTTTTATGTCGTCTGGGTTCTCACGTCCAGCACATCCCTAAGCGCATTGCCAATCGCCATAAAGGCCAACACAACCGATGCAAGGGAAAGGCCTGGAATCAAGGCTAAATGTGCTTGTCCTGTTAAGAGGTAGGGGTAGTGATCGCGGATCATTCCTCCCCAGGAGGGCATGGGAGGTTGGGCACCAATCCCTAAGAAACTCAAGCCTGACTCAAGCAATATAGCCATGGCAAATTGGCTGGCAGCTAAAACCGTCAACGCAGGAATCACCTGTGGCAACACATGCTTTCGAAGGATTCGCCAGGGGCCATAACCCAAGACTTTAGCAGCTTGCACATACTCCATTTCCATGATGGTGAGCACTTGGCCTCGAACCAACCGGGCCACCTCCACCCAGGCAGTCAAGCCAACGGCAATGAAGACCTGCCAGTAGCCCTTACCAAGGACAAAACTCAAGGCAATAACCATCAGGAAGGTTGGAATACTCCAGAAAACTTGAATGATACTCGACAGCACGCGGTCAGTCCATCCACCATAGTACCCAGCTATAGCACCAAATGGAATACCTATGAAAAGCGCAATGGTAACCGCAATGAATCCGACACTCAACGATACCCGGCTACCCAGCGCCAGTCGACTCAGGACATCTCTGCCATAACGATCGGTCCCCATGTAGTGCGTTTGATGGGTTGAGCCATCAGCCAATGGCCGTTCATAGCCCATGGATTTAGCGGCATGTGCAAGGTGCATGTCATTCGCATGCCTGGTTTGGTCAGGGACCCATAAATCTGCAGTTATTGCAGCGGTCAACCAAACAAACAAGACCACAAGTCCAAGTCGTCCCAAGGGGTGACCCAGGAGGGATTTCATGACCGACCCATGTCCTGAAGGATTCTCATGGCTTCAGCAACATAAAGATCACGGCTCAGCCGCTTGTGCCAGCGACGATTTTTCTCTTCTTTCATTTCAGCCTCTGCAGCCAAGTCACGGTCATCATTCAAGTCTTGATCACTCACCAAAACCTTTTCAACATCAAAGCCTTGAACACTGATTGAATCTGAAGACTTCAACACATTTTTGAAACGTTGTTTCTCTGCTTGGTAATCCGCCTCTGACTGCAGGTAGTCATCCCATGCAAGAGGGATATGGCTGTCCTGATCTCTGTCACGAAGCCATGTGGCATAGGTGGCAATGCGCTCAAATGACGAAGAATTAGCGATGCGTTTATTGGCTGGGTCAATCGCATCTGTCATGCTTGACTCCCACTGAGGGTATTGCAATGTTTCGATGTTGTCTACGGCCAACGGATTTTCCATGTCGCGCTCTCCTAAACTGATGTACTGGTATGGATGCGGCAAGACAATGTCACTCTTCACACCCTGCAATTGGGTCGTGCCACCGGTAATCCGGTAGTATTTCTGAATGGTCAATTTGAACGCGCCCAAAGGCCCATGTTTTCTGAAAAATGGCCCAGCTGCTCGGTCCATGTCAATGATGGTTTGCACTGTGCCCTTACCAAAGGTTTGCGGCGATCCGACAATCAAAGCACGGCCATGATCTTGCAAGGCTGCAGCAACAATTTCACTGGCAGATGCCGTGTTTTCATCCACCAAAATCAACAAGGGGCCATCCCAGGATGTGCCCGCATCATCGTCTTTGTACGTTTTGATTCGCTGACCCGATGTCTTCACCTGAACCACTGGCCCTTGATCAATGAAAAGACCTGCCACATCAATGGCTGCTGGCAATGAGCCACCACCATTGCCGCGAAGATCAAAGATCAAGCGCTCCATGCCAGCTGCTTTCAGCTTGTCAATCTCTATTCGAATGTCCTCAGCGCAATCCCGGTTCCGGTTTTGGTAAAAGTTGACGTAGAACTTTGGCAAACGGATGTAACCCGTTGTGCCATCATCCCCAAGGCGAGCTGACTTTGCAAAAGTTGCTTCAATTTCAACCACGTCCCGAACAATGGCAATGACCATTTCTGAACCATCCACTTTGAGAACTGTCAATCGCACCTCCGTTCCTTTTTTGCCACGAACCAATTGAACAACCTTTCCCGTTGTCATGCCAACCACGTCAACCGGCTCCTTGTCCCCTTGCGCAACGGCAATCAATAAGTCATCCTTTGCCAATTCCCCTTGCTTCCAGCAAGCTGAACCCGTCACGATGGCTGAGACTCTCACGTGATCCCCGTCTTGAATCAAGGACGCGCCGATGCCTTCCAATTGGCCGGTCATTTCAATCTCAAAGCTCTCCTGCTGCCTAGGGGGAAAGTAACTGCTGTGGGGATCAAAGGCCCCTGCGAAGGCGTTCATGTACAGGCCAAACCAGTCTGTGCGTTCCATCTCATCCATGTTCTTGAACCAGCTGTCATGAATTTCCATTTCTTTCTCCCTGGCCTTGACTTCCAACTCCTTGAAATCGGCGTGTTGGGGGTCAAAGCCTAATACCTTTGCGCTGTCAGCGTGTTGCTTTCTATCGTGGAGGCGGCTAACCACCCTGAATTGGATGTAGGATGCCCAATAATGGGTCATGTCCTTATCATCCGCGAAGTAGTTCCGCTTACTGGCATCTCCTTGCAGCTCACCAGGCGAAGTCACATCAACAACCTCATTGAGCAAGGCCGCGTACTGCCCTCTAGCTGTCTCAATCCGATTGGCCAAAATGGCCATAGCCTCATCAAAGAAATCTGTGCTACCCGCTTTGATTTGGTCATCTAGAAGTAAGCGGTGCTGTGAAAGGGCTTCAAGGTCTCCACTATGCAAGAACCGCTTCTCTGAATCCAAGGACTCAATAAACGCATCATAGACCTCGGCCGACAAGCTGTCATCAAAGGCCCTAGGTTGAAAATGCACAGATGATAAGGCGTCATAGACCAATTGCATGACGACTGCCTCTTTCTTTTGATTGGCGTCAAGCCAGCTAAAACTCCACGTCGCAATGGCTAAGATGACAAGGGCCGGAAGGATGTATTTGATCTGCTTTTTCATGAAAATGGTTCGGAGGATGGAATTCACAGCCCGAATGTACATAAATCATGCCTTGAAGTAGGGAATTTGTCGATTGGCAACAAGAGATTGAATAACTTTGGTTCATGGACCCACAGCACATCAATCCCGGGCATTGGACAAGGGATTTTCTCAGCCAATACGACCTACCAAGCAGCCTGGTCGCATTCACAACCATTGCAGTAGACCTTCTGGTGCTACTCATAGCAAGTTGGTTGATGGATTTCATCATTCGAAAAATAGTTCTCACCGCCTTGAGCCGTCTTGTGAAGCGATCAAACATCATCTGGGATGACCATTTTTTGAAAGAAAAAGTATTCCAAGCAGCCATCCATTTGATTCCCTTGTTGGCGGTGCGCGCCTTTATCCCATTGGTCTTTGCAGAGACTGAAAGCTGGATTGCCCCATTGGAAAACCTATTATCAGCCTTGATTATCTACCAGGCTGTTATCACCATCAATCGAGCGGCAAAAGCGACCGTTCACGTCTTAGAGAATCATGAGAAGTATGTGAACAAGCCGGTGCAATCCATCCAGACCCTGGTTCAAGTCATCAGTTGGTTTGTGGGCCTGCTGGCCATCATTTCTGTTTTCACGGGCACCTCACTAGGCACCTTGATGGGAGCCATGGCTGGAACCACAGCCATTTTGATGTTGATCTTTCAAGATGCCATCACCGGATTGTTGGCCAATTTTCAAATCACCATGTTTGACCTGGTTCGCAAAGGGGATTGGATCACCTTCAATAAATATGGGGTTGATGGTGACGTGATTTCTGTTGACTTAACCACCGTCAAGGTGCGCAACTTCAACAAGACCATTTCCACGGTTCCCTCAAAGGCCTTTGTCTCTGATTCCTTCATCAACTGGCGTGGCATGGAAAGCTCTGAAGTGCGTCGCATCAAGCGCCAACTGGTGCTAGATCTGGACTCTGTGTCCTTTTGTAGTGATGCCTTGATTGAAGACCTCAAGGGCATCGAACGTGTCCGCGATTACATCGGAACCCGGTTGGATGAGATTCAAGCAGACAACAAGGCAAAAGGTATCGATAAATCAAGAAACCTTAATGGTCGACATCTAACCAACATTGGCATCTACCGCATGTACATAGAGGCCTACCTCAAAGAGCATCCCATGGTCTCAGATGAGCACAGCCTCATGGTTCGCCAATTGCAGGCTGGGCCAACAGGT
>Ga0308024_1001021_pt1 | contig 10464 bp, 8 predicted proteins | sample Neamet420_FD_201295 | JGI IMG/M metagenome (GOLD analysis project Ga0308024, IMG submission 201295) | Marine microbial communities from water near the shore, Antarctic Ocean - #420 | ecosystem: Environmental > Aquatic > Marine > Unclassified | place: Southern Ocean | collected 2014-10-03
CGCCGCCGCACATTTGGCATTGTCTCCCACCCTGATGCGGGAAAGACCACCTTGACTGAAAAATTGCTCCTTTTCGGCGGGGCCATTCAAGAAGCAGGTGCTGTCAAGTCCAACAAGGTCAAGAAGTCAGCTACGTCAGATTTCATGGAAATCGAGAAGCAGCGTGGCATATCTGTCGCAACATCTGTGATGGCATTTGAATACTTAGGGCGCCACATCAACATCTTGGACACCCCCGGACACAAAGACTTTGCTGAAGACACCTACCGGACCCTCACCGCAGTGGATTCTGTCATTGTCGTGATCGACGTAGCAAAGGGTGTGGAAGCGCAAACCAAAAAACTTGTGGCTGTTTGCCGCATGCGCGACACCCCAATTATTGTCTTCATCAATAAGCTGGACCGCGAGGGTTTGGATGGGTTTGACCTATTGGATGAGATTGAAGCCTCGCTTGGCCTGGGTCTTTGCCCAATGTCCTGGCCCATTGGCATGGGTCAACGCTTTCAGGGGGTATACAACCTTTGGGAAAAGCATTTGTTGCTTTACGATGGGCAAGACAAGCAACGTGTTGGTGACAGCATCACCATCGATGACCTATCTAGCAGTGAGCTTGAAGAGCGCATTGGCGAAGAAGCTGCAGCAACCTTGCGTGAAGAGATTAAGCTCATTCAAGGGGTTTACCCAAAATTTGACAAGGAAGCCTACCAAGCGGGTCAGCTTTGCCCGGTATTTTTTGGCTCTGCTTTGAATAATTTTGGTGTCAAAGATTTGCTGGATTGCTTTGTGGATATCGCCCCTCCACCTCAACCTAAGAAAGCTGAAGAGCGAATGATTCACCCCAATGAGTCCGTATTCAGTGGTTTCATTTTCAAGATTCACGCAAACATTGACCCCAAACACCGAAGCCGTATTGCTTTTTGCAAGGTGGTATCCGGGCAATTTGAGCGCAACAGCAACTACTTGCACGTCAGAGAAAACCGTCAGTTAAAATTCTCCAGCCCCTTAACCTTTCTTGCCAGCAAGAAGTCCATTGTAGACGTTGCCTACCCGGGGGACATTGTAGGTCTGCCCGATTCCGGGTCTTTCCGGATTGGCGACAGCTTAACCAGCGGAGACCCTCTGCACTTCAAAGGAATACCCAGCTTCTCCCCTGAGCATTTTCGATTCATCAATAACGAAGACCCGATGAAATCCAAGCAGCTAGCAAAGGGCATCGATCAATTGATGGATGAAGGCGTCGCGCAACTCTTCACCCTGACGAGCAATGGTCGCAAGGTGATTGGCACCGTAGGTGCATTGCAATACGAAGTCATTCAGTACCGCTTAGAGCATGAGTATGGCGCCAAATGCTCCTACGAACCATTCCAGGCATTCAAGGCTTGCTGGGTTGAGTCGACTGATGAGCAAGAACTCAAGGGCTTTAAGCTTCTGAAAACGAGGCAGTTGGCCAATGATAAGTATGGCAGACTGGTCTTTTTGCCTGACAGCCAATTCTCCTTGCAAATGACCCAGGAAAAATACCCCAGCATCACATTCCATGAACAATCAGGTGAATAGACAACACCTTTCATGGGTTTGTTAAGACATAAAAAAAGCGCAGCTTAGCTGCGCTTTTTTATTGCAACCCATAGGGGTTTAATCAACGCTTTCCATGTACTTTTCAAGCACTTCTTGGCTGACGCCCATGAGGCTAAACCCGCCATCATTGTAGAGGTTTTGCATGGTCACCCTTCGCGTCAGATCGCTGAACATGGCAACACAGTAGTCTGCACAGTCCTCTCCTGTAGCATTCCCTAAGGGGCTCATTTTTTCTGCAAAAGACATGAAGCCATCAAATCCCTTAACGCCTGAACCCGCTGTAGTCATCGTTGGTGATTGTGAAATGGTGTTCACGCGAACCTTGCTTTTCAACCCATAGTGGTAGCCAAAGCTTCGTGCAATGGACTCAAGGTAGGCCTTGTTTTCAGCCATGTCACTGTAATCGGGGAAGGTTCGCTGTGCAGCCATGTAAGTCAGGCCTAAGACAGATCCCCAATCAGCAATGGCGTCCATTTTATAGGCCGTTTGCAAGACCTTGTGGAAACTGACGGCAGACACATCCCAACCCTTGGTTAAGAAATCGTAATTCAAATCGGTGTAAGGGCGGTTTTTTCGCACATTCACTGACATACCAATGCTGTGCAAGACAAAGTCAACTTGACCACCAAAATGCTCCATGGATTTGGTGAATAGGTTTTCAATCTCCTCTATGCTGGTTGCATCTGCAGGCACCACAGGTGCATTAATAGCTTCAGCCAAACCATTGATCTCACCCAAACGCATGGCCATAGGCGCATTGGTTAGCACGATTTGCGCGCCTTGTTGATGGCATTGCTCAGCAACTTTCCAAGCAATGGATTCACTGTTGAGGGCGCCAAATATGATGCCTTTTTTGCCTTTGAGTAGATTATTCATGTCGAGGTTAATGTGGTGATTAGAACAAATATCGTACATAGCAAGTCAGATGCGATGCTTTTTTAATGGTTAGATGTAGAAAGTCTCAAGAAGTCCCCAACAAATTGCTAGCCTGTGCCAACGCAGTCTCTGTAATGGCATCCCCTGCTAACATCCGGGCTACCTCTAGCTGCCTATCCTTCTTGTCAAGAATCCGCAATGAAGTTTCTGTTTGACCACCATGCCCTTGCTTGTCAACCAACCAATGGTGTTGACCTGCAGCAGCAACCTGTGGCAAATGGGTGATCGCAAGAATCTGGCCTTGCATGCCCATCTCTTGAAAAATGCCAGCTACTTTAGATGCAGTTTGGCCTGATATCCCTGAATCAATCTCATCAAACAACATCGTTTGCAAACCTTTCTTTACCACGAAAAGTTTTTTCAGAGCAAGCATCAATCGACTCTGCTCGCCACCACTTGCAACCTTTGCAATAGGCATAGGCTTGGATCCTTTGTTGGCAGAAAACATGAAATGGTACTGCCATAGTCCATCTTTGGAGGGTTGTGGCAACTCCTGACAGTCAATGGCTAAGGATGCATCAGGCATATTCAAGGATTTCAATGTCTTTTCCACAGCCGAGGTGACAACATCGACGTGATTCATGCGGTCGATGTGCAACTGGCTAGCTGCAGCCATCACTGCTGACTTGCTATCAACCAAAGCTTGGCTCAATGAAGCCCGTCGATCACCAGCCGCATGCAAGCCATCCAATTGAGAACCAAGGGCGGCCTGTTTTTCCAACAAAGACTTCACGTCAGCCACCTGATGCTTTCGCTGCAAGGCGTCAAGCATGCTCAACCGATCCTCTAGCCAAGACAACCTCCCTGGATCCGACTGCAAGTGCGGGAAAAGGTCATCCATGCTTCGAAGCATGTCCTCCAATGCCGTCAAGGCCTCCTGGCCTGATACCGTCATGTCATGAAACTGCGAAGACATACCTGCCATACGCGTTACAAGGTTTTGGAGGCGGCCCATCATGTCCTGCAAGCCTTGTTCAGGTGATTCAATCAACGCCCTCGCTTCCTCACAATCAGACATCAAGTCCTCTGCATGACTCAATGTCTGCAATTCATCTTGCCACTGCTTCTCTTCATCAGGCTCCAACTGAGCAGCCTGTAGCTCTTCATGCAAAAAACGAAGGTATTCCTCATCCATGACGCCCTGTAATTCAACTTCAAGTCTTGCCCAATCAGCTTTTGCTCCCTGCCATGTCGACCAAGCATCTTGATAAGTTGTGATTGCTTGATGTGAGTCAGTCATGCGATCTAAATACCCTGCAACAAAACCTGAACGGGTCAATTTCGCTGAATCCACCTGACTGTGGATGTCAATCAAACTTTCACTCAGGTCTCTGATGACAGTCAGCTTCACTGGGGTGTCATTGATGAATGCACGGGACTTGCCTGTTGCTGAGATTTCTCGCCTCAGTGTCGTGACAGGTTCAAAATCCAAGTCTTTCTGATCAAACCAGCTCTCCCATGAGGATTTTACTAAATTAAAATCAGCTTCCACAACGCATTTTTTACCTTGAACGACCCACTTGCTGCTGTCTGATCGCCCACCAAGTGCCAGTTGCAATGCACCCAGCAGAATGGACTTACCTGCACCCGTCTCGCCCGTAAGCACAGTGAACCCCGGTTCAATTGTTAGATTGAGCTGGCTGATGAGTGCGAAATGTTGAATGCGTAGTGCTGACCACATGGTGAGGTGAATTTACACCAAAGATCAGCGCTGAGTCATCGATAAATAGCTAGAACGATTGCTTGGGTCCATTTGACTCAAAGCCTCGATCAAGCCCGATTGATTCATGGTTGGCCCATCCCCAAAGACTTGGATAATCTCCTGACTCTTCGCATCAAAGTACCAGCGCAACAAGCTGGAATTAGGGTTGCGTTCATGGATCGTGTGCAATGCCCTCAATGCTAAAGACATGGCTTCCTTTGCTGCCCGCTGCTGTACAGGGCTGTGCATGCGATCCATGCCCATGCGATGGTAACTGTACCAACTGGAAAGAAAATCTGTGTTTGCGGGGCTCAGCAATTCTTCAATCAACCAATAGCGATTGCGATTGCTTCCAGACTGGCTCCACCCACTACTTCCATTGGCAGATTGCGCATTGGCGACAATGATCTGTGCCTGCTTCAGGTGGTTGCTGCTTTCCGTTGAAAAACTCGCTGCGTCCAAACCTAAGGCCAGGTAGCAATAAAAACCAATGATGCTCGTCAGGTTGTCATCAAATCTCCCCGGGTTGAATTCCATGGATTGATTCTCTCGGTAGGTGATTTCTACACTCCCATCCAAAAACATCATGGTTGGTGACTGGTAATCAGACATGTACACAGGACGCGTGAATTGGACCTGCAAGTTGCCTCGCATCACCCCTGTCGATGGTTGGTACTCATCAATGGTGAAGACCAGGGAGCCCCGGATGCGTTCAGCCACTTCAAAACGGGTTTCTGTCCAAGAACGGCCATTAACAAAATCCCTCAAAGCGTTTTGCATGGTCGTGAAGACGGCTTTGTCAGAGGACTGAACCGTTGGTGCTTGAACGTGGACATCCAAGAAGAACTCCTGTGCAACCACTGATGGCGACACGCATAGCAATAGCCCTGTGAGAAAGAAATACTTGAAGCCTGCCTTGATCATTGCAATGGTTGATAGGGGTTTTTAGGCCCAATGGTTTTCTACCCAATCCAAAATGGCCTCAGCAGCATCTGCTTTAGACTCTTGGGGCCTGGATTGCTGGCCATGGTCATCCAATAACGTAATGCGGTTGCTTTTCGCGTGCATGCCTTCACCGGAAACGCCTGCGTGATTCAAAACCATCAAGTCTGCTTGCTTTCGTAGGCGCTTGGCCTTGGCCTTGGCCTCTGCGTCATGGGTTTCCAAAGCAAAACCAACCACTATTTGCTGGGGATGTTTTGCCTTTCGAACCGTTCCCATGTGCTGAAGAATGTCTGGGTTTGCTACCATGTCAACGCGAAGGCTAGAACCTTTTGGCATTTTTTCATTGGCCAGCTTTGCAGGTCGGTAATCGCTCACTGCTGCAGCGCATACCACGACATCAGCACCTGCCTGTAATTGATTGCATTTTGCCAGCATGTCTTCTGCTGAGACAACAGCATGAACATGGATACCAGGGTGCAAAGGGGGCATCACGGCTGCGGGACCAGACACCAATTCAACACGCGCACCGCGATTGGCAGCAGCTAAAGCTAAGGCAGTGCCCATTCGGCCTGAGCTACCATTGCTGATGAATCGCACGGGGTCAATAGCCTCAACCGTCGGTCCTGACGTCATCAAAAGGGTCTTGCCTTCCCATGCATTGTCGCTTAGACCCATCTTCAATGCCTGCAACATCCACACCGGCTCTGCCATGCGACCCGGTCCAGTCAGACCTGAGGCTAATTCACCTGATGGCGATGGCCAAACATGGTGCCCCCAAGAGGTCAAAATGGATAGGTTTTTTTGGTTTGCTGGATGGATGAACATGTCTAAGTCCATTGCTGGGGCCCAGAATATGGGGCATTTAGCAGAAAGCAAAACAGCAGCTAACAGGTTGTCACAGAGGCCATGGCAAATTTTTGCAATGCTATTGCTGGTTGCCGGAGCCACCACAATGGCATCAGCCCATTCTGCATGGGCCACATGGTTGTTCCACTCAATGGAACCAACAGCTTCATTCACGAAATCCATCTGAGCAGGCTGGCCTGATAAGGTCGCCAATGTCAATGGGGACACAAAAGCTTTCGCAGCATGGGTTAAGACACAGCGGACCTCTGCCCCTTCACGGCGAAGCTCTCGAATAAATGATGGTATTTTGTATGCGGCAATCCCTCCGGAAATGCCTACCAGGATATGCTTACCCTTGAGGGTACTCATGCATTTTTGGAATCGACATCAACCTCAGGGTAGCGATAGTACACCTTACCCTCCAACCATTCCTTGGTGGCCATGGCACCAGGCTTAGGCATGGATTCAAAACGCTTAGACATCTCAATCTGCTCGCGGTTCTCAAAGACCTCTTCAAGAGACTCCGTGGTGTCTTCGAATTCTTCCATTTTATGCTTGATCTCAGCACGAATCGTTTCATTGATTTGCTCAGCACGGCGAGAAATCATGACCAAAGACTCATAGATATTCTCTGTGGTCTTGTCCAATTCATTGAAATCCAATGTTTGGGTTGTCTTCGCAGCGTTCAAAAGTTCCTTGTCCATAGTCAGATTATTGGGCTGCAAATTTAAGCCGATTTTTCCAAATAAGCCCCTACTTCTTCATTTAAAAGCTTCATCGCCTGGATTTCACTTGATTCAGTGTAGGCATCCATGAATTCAAGGATGGCTGTTTCAGCTTCTTTGTAGCGCTGTGCTTGCTTTGATTCAATGCTTTTCTTAGCTAATTCAAAGGCTGCCATAGCTTTTACGCGCATGGCATTTTCGCGGTGTTTGCTGTCCGGGAAGTCAGTCAACATGGCATTGAATGAAGTTACAGCACTTGAAAACTGGCTTCGGTGGTAGTAGCCGTAAGCAATATTGTAGGCCTTTTCCTCCAAACGCAAACGCAATTCATCCATCAGTTCATTGCTGGATGTCAAGTGGGTGGACCCTGGGTGTGTGTTGATGAAAAGCTGCAATTCATCCATGGCCTTGTAGATGTAGGCAGGGTCCAAGCTGCTTGACGGTGCCTCCAAGTAGAAGCAATAGGCAGCCATGTAGGCAGCTTCCTCTGCAAAGTCATGGCTAGGAAATGTCTGAGAGAAACGCTTGAAATGGTAACCTGCAAGGATGTAGTCCTTTTGCTCATAGAGCGTTTTTGCGTAGTAAGCGTAAACCTCTTGAGCTTTTGCTGTGCCGCGAAAGGCAGTCATCAAATCGTCAAACAGCTCATAGGCCTTGTTGTACTCCTCAGCCTCGTAGTAAGCTTTTGCCTTGGTGAATTTCAGCTCGGTATCCGTGCTTTTAAGGATGTCCTGGAATTCGCCACATGATGACAGGGTCATGGCAATGATGAGCAGGGAAAAGAAAGAAGAGATGGTTGGACGCATAGGGCGCGAAATTATGGATTCATCGGTTCAGAAAGCATGCCAAAGCCAGCTTCTTTCAAGAAAAAGTATCATTCAATCCATCAAGGCCTTGGTGGCAGTGCAAATGCGGGACGTTAAATCCTCAGAAATGGCCCACAACGGTTGACGAACATAAGATTCACAGACGCCAAGCTCTTGCAGCACCATTTTTATGCCAGCGGGGTTGCCCTCTTCAAATAGCATGTTGGTGATATCCAACAAGGCATAATGGGGTGATCTTGCTTGAACCACATGCCCATCAAGGGCTAGTGAGACCATGTTTGAAAAGGGTTTAGGGAATCCCTGACCACTGACTGAAATGACCCCATGCCCTCCCAGGGACAACATGGCTAAGGTGAGGTTGTCGTCTCCTGACAAGACAGCAAAGTCTTCCGGCGCATCCTTGATGATGGCCATCACCTGCCCCATGTCACCACTTGCTTCTTTGACAGCCACGATGTTTTCCACATCGTGAGCCAGCCTCAAGGTGGTTTCAGCTGTCACATTGCATGCCGTACGACCGGGCACATTGTACAGAATCACAGGAAGGTCCGTGGCAGCAGCAATGGTTAGAAAGTGCTGGTAAATACCCTCTTGGGTGGGTTTGTTGTAAAATGGACTCACGCTGAGAATGGCATCAATCCCGTCAGGGATCGAAGCAAAGTCTTCAACAACTGCCGCTGTGTTGTTGCCGCCAACACCTAAAACCACCGGCAATTGACCTTGATTGGCTGACAAAATGCACTGAATGGCATCCTGTTTCTCTTCTTTAGATAGGGTTGCTGATTCTGCTGTGGTGCCCATGGCAACCAAAAAATCCACCCCACCAGCAATGCAATGGTGAACCAGTGCCGTCAATCCGTCAAGATCAAGTTGCCCTTTAGCGTTGAATGGTGTAACCAGGGCTACGCCTGTTCCTGTGGGTGAAGTCATGATTGGTGGGGTTGAATTCTGTGAAGCCATGTGGATGTTTCTTCAAAAAGCGGGATGAGCTCAGCCAATAAATTCTTAGGCTCAGCCATGATGAGGTCATAAAAATCTTCCTTGCCGCCAATGGTCACACGCAATCCAGTACTTGCTCTGCGTGCCAAATCATCCAGGGGAAGCTTGTCGTTGCGCTGCAGGGAGATGATGACATCGAACTCGCTTTGTATGAATTCCAAGGCGTTACCACTCTTGACCTTGCCCAACGGGGTGAAATCATCAATAAAAATCAGCTGCCTCCCTGCATACAAAGCATGCTTAGGCCTCAGGCCGCCAGTCCAACCACAGAGTAAGACATGGCGCTGTCTTGCCTTGAAATAATCTACCACCTCGCGCATGGCATCCAAGGCCAACCTATCCTCACTGGCATCGAATAAAATGCCGATGCGGTGGCATTGTGACCAGCCCTTCCAAGGGGCCCTGATCACAGGCTGACGTTTTGCCTTAGCCCATTGTCGCTTGCGGTAGCCTTCAGTTAATCCGTAGAGCCAATCCATGTCTGGTAGGTTGCTTCGTTGATGATGGTGATTTGCAATTGGGTGGCTTTTGCCAACTTACTTGGCCCCATGCCCTCGCCAGCCAAAAGTACATCTGTCTTGCCAGATATAGAACCTACCACTCGGCCACCATGGGCGACAATGCTGGCCTTGAGTTCGTCGCGTGTGAAATCTATAAAAACACCTGACACGACAAAGGCCTTGCTTGCCAAGACCAAGGATGTCGGTTGCGATTTTTTCTCGCCATGCATCAACAGCCCAGCCTCGCTCAATCGCCGAACCTCATTCACATTGGAATCAACCTGAAGCCATGCGGCCAATGAGGTTGCAATCATTGGCCCGACGCCATCAATGGCCGTCAGAGCAGACTCATCTGCAGCCAGCAAGGTGTCCATGTCCTCAAGGGCCTCCACTAGCATGCCAGCAACAGTTGCTCCAACATGCCTGATGCCCAAAGAGAACAGCACCCGCTCAAAAGGAATTTTCAAAGAAGAGGCAAGCCCTTTTGCTACGTTTTCAATGCTTTTTTCTTTGAACTGGCCCAACTGTCGCCATTGCAAATCTGTCAAATTGTACAAGTCAGAAGGTCGTTGAACAAGACCCTTACTCACCAATTGATCAATGGTCTCAGAGCCTAGGCCATCAATGTCCATGGCTTTTCTACTGACAAAATGTGCCAATCGACTTTTGACTTGGGTGGGACAATTGAGGTCATTGTCACAGTAATGCTGCACCTCATTGGCATTTTTAATCAGCCTGGAGTCACAATCCGGACAGAAGTCAATGAAATGCACTTTCTCAGCTGTCACTGGCCGTCTGTCTGCAGCAACTTTGGTGATTTTCGGGATGATCTCGCCGCCTTTCTCAACCCATACATGGTCACCGACATGCAAGTCCAGTTTGGCAATTTGGTCTGCATTGTGCAAAGACGCACGCTGAACCACCGTGCCTGAAAGCCAGATGGGCTCAAGGTGCGCAACGGGGGTTATGGCCCCGGTTCGTCCAACCTGGAAAGACACCTCATTGAGGACCGTCAAGGCAGCTTCGCTGTTGAATTTGTAGGCAATGGCCCATCGGGGCGATTTCGCAGTGAAGCCCAAGGCTTCCTGCTCAGCCATCGAGTCCACCTTGATCACGGCCCCATCAATGGCAAACGGCAGTTGATGTCTGGCTTCATCCCAATTTGACAAGAAGGCATGCACATCCGATCTTCCCACGCGAACCTCTGACCATCGCTTGTCCAATGACGGGACAGGGAAGCCCCATGAACGCAGTTGATCCATAGCTGTTGCATGGCTCGCGAATGGCTGATCAGAGGTGATGGCATGGTACATCAATGCAGACAATTTGCGCTTGGACACCTCCGTTGCATCCTTGGTCTTCAAGCTGCCTGACGCGGCATTCCTTGGGTTAGCAAATGTTGGCAT